>JAABUP010002045.1_pt1 | contig 40593 bp, 45 predicted proteins | sample 5559201 | NCBI WGS metagenome assembly JAABUP01 (sample SAMN10711887, study PRJNA513373) | rock metagenome | isolation source: Antarctica rocks | place: Antarctica | reverse complement strand
CTGTTTTGGCGGCACTGTTTGGGCAGCATCGGAGAAGCTTTGGACGGCATATGAAATTGTTAGCTATTGAATTTTCGAAAACCTAACTTGTGAGATACGTCCTCGTCATTCCACAGCATGTATCCAACGAAACCGAGGCCAGGTATCGTGGAAACATCACGGCAAGGTCGCGCATTAGGAAGGCCTACAACCAACGGAATCAGGACAAGTAGCAGGCGGGCCAAGAAAGTCATGAGCACAAGTATCTTGCATTCTCGAAACAAGTATCTAGCTAAGATCGAGGCGCCAGCGTCCCGAAAAGATACAGTCTCACACCCGCCGCAGCTCAGTCTTCTTCTTCCTCTTCCTCCTCATCGTCATCATTCTCATCTGACCTATTGAATATCAGAACGGTGTAAAAATCACGCTATCGCCGTGCAAAAGATGCGGTCATTACATACCATAAAACGCATAACGTCAACAATCTCGTCAAGAGAATCCGCCACACGCTGGGTCGCAACCAGCATCGCGTCCTCCGTGCGCTGACTAGCGGCGGCGGCTCCGACACGGCGAAGATAGTTCTCCACCCGGCGAAGATAGCTCTCCACACGGCGACGAAACGACTTGACCTTCGACCTCAGACGGCCGGCCAAGGGAGCCCGAGCATCCGCCGCAGCGGCATTGTACGCGTCGGCGGTCTGCTGGCAGCCAGCAAAAAGGCGGTTGAACCGCGGAGGGATCTGGGCTAGGTCAGCATGCTGTTGTATCCTCAGGAGGAGGGCTTACTGGGTCGCATTTCTTGCCCAGTTGGGCGCAGCGACTGCATTTGGAGTGCTGGGTGGGTCGACGGCAAACGAGATCTGGCTTGCGACTGAGGTGTTTGGCGCAGCGGAGACAGCAGGGGCGGAGAAGGGCTGTGGGAAGAGGGAGACGAGGGAGCGCCGCTGGCGGTGGAGGGGCGCTGGCACGACTGGAAGACATTGTTGAAGTTGGGGATGTGGAGGGGTAGGAGGTTTTGTGGTATGGAGGAGAGAGGAAATATTTGGGCGCGTGAGGGGGATTATATACCACAGTTACGGCCTTGAGGGCGTCAATAAGGAGATGGTGACAATAGGGACTTTGCACGATAATAAAGACGTTAGAACATCGTAGAGAAAACCACTCCGAAAACAGCACGTTCTTGGCAAGTTTTACACATCTAAAGGGTAGAATTACAATCGCAAGATATTCAAGGTATCTAGCCAGGGGGTAACGTGCTAACGTCAACCAGATCTCCTGCGTCCTTCTCCAGCTCCTCGTTCGGACCGTAGAGCGGCGATCGTGGTAGAGCCATTAGACCCGTCCGCGCTGATTCGAGAACACCAAAGGGCGAGATGAGCTTCATGAATGAATCTATCCTTGTCGGTTTTGCAGATCTATCACGACCCCGTCAGCTTTTTGCCCATGACGCCTACGACAAGGAAAAAACTCACAGCTCCACAATGCAGCTATTTGTACTGATGTCCAACACTTTCCCTCCAAATTGATCCGTCAAATGCGTGATCGCCTCCAGATGCTCATGTTTATGCCTCAGCGCCTGGCTAGCGGCTAATTTATTCGGGTGATATTCGCCCCTTTGCCCTTCCTCCCGTTCCCGTCTCCCCTCCTCATACTCCTCCGCATTCTCAGCGAAATGCGCCGCGTCCGAGGCAGTCATTTCCCGGTGATGCGCCATGAGTTCTTCAAAGTATTCCGGCCCAAGGATCGACACTTTCGCCAGTAGCAGCTCGCGCTGCACGAGCGGAGAGGCCGTATAATCGAGGACAGCCCAGACGGGGACGAGGTCTTCGAGTTGGCGGCGGGCTTGTTCCACGACGCCGTCTTGGCCTGAAAGCACGATCGTCATGCGCGAGAGGTCTTCGACTTCGGTGTTGCAAACGACGAGGGAGTCGATGTTGAAGCCTCTTGCGGCGAGGATACCGGAGACGCGGGAGAGGACGCCGGGTTCATTTTGTACGAGGCAATTGAGTATGTGTCGTTTTGGGGGAGCTGCGGAGGGGAGGGGGGTTTCGTACAGGATTGAGGAGACGGCGGCCGGAGCGGACCAGGATGATGGGGCGTCGGCTGTGGGCAGGGGCGATATACGTCGATGGAGGGCTTTGTACGCAAGAGCGGAGGTGGATGAGGTGGTGTGTTGTGATCGTGTTTGAGGATGTTGCTGGCGTGTACTGAGGAATGCTGAAGGATTTGTTAGGGGTATTCGAGGAGTAGAGCCTTTTTGAAGGATGCGGACAGCCCTTCGGGTGGCCATGACGGCCAATTGATGCTCTCACAGTCTGTAGCTACTAGGAAAAGTTGTGTTCCTTGGTTGTGTGAGGTCGTGGTGAAAGTGAATCACAGTCACAAGAATTATTGAAGCGATGTCGGTGAGCTTTTGTAGCTGGGAGCCATCCATCGAGGAAGGGAAACTTTTAGCGAAGCGCGGCCACGCTAGCTCCATCTCATCACTGACTGCGCAACGACTCTCATCATCAGATCATTGTCAATTACCACTGCAAAGGTTGGCCTTCGTCCATCCTTAGAGTCTGGAAAGAAAGCTCACAATATAGATGTTCTCACAATCTACCTTTCGAGCAGCCTCCGCGGCCTCCCTGGTAACCCGTCGCGGCTTCCATGCTACCCGCGCACGACTAGCAAGTCCATACCATTATCCTGAGGGACCCCGATCAAACATTCCGTTCAACCCATTGACAAAGTTCTTTGCGCTGAGATACTGGGGCTTCGTGTGTACGTGATGGTGCAGTACCTAAGCATGGCCAGTGGCTGACGTTGTTATAGGTGTGGGATTCGGCGCTCCATTCGGCATTGCTGGTAGGCTACTCTTACACATCACACATGCGGTTCTTTACTTATGCTATATGGGACAGTATGGCAGACGAAGAAGAATCGCTAGGTGCTTTGGTGGTTTCGATGCGGCGCGGGGCTTGGTGGATGTGATGCTCAACGATAAATATTGTAAAGGCATCAAATCGTTCCGAAGCACTTGTATGGACCAGAAACCAATCGGCAGGGCTGCGATGATGTCGTCAAATACTGTAAACTGCGTCTTTCAGAACATACCATTGTGTATATGAGAGCGACATCATAAGTAGTTGTGACAGCTATTGAAGCGCTTGATGACTCGCCAAACCCAAACCTCCAGTTATGAACTTTGTTCTACAACTGAGGATTGTAGCTCCACGAATATACGCAAAGTCGACGATATGATCATCAGACAGACATCATGCGCAACCTTAAGAATATCCATCGTTCCGTGGTTGAGTTTTCTCCCAAGCTGCAGTTGACGGCAACAGCTTGGGACCTAGCTACAGACGCAATCATCTGCGCCTTTGGTCCTACCAAGGACAACGTCCGTTTGGAATTGAAGCGTGTGCATGGGTCCAGCAAGGCAGCGCCGGGTCCTCAGCCATTAATTGCCGAGCATGGACTCCAACAAATTGCTGCATGGGACGCTCTGTGTCCATTGCCAGATCTGGATTGTGACAAGATCCTCAATCTGCACTTCTTTGCAGACAACTTGGTAGCATGTCTCGTACTAGCTGGAGGTGACATCGTTGTCGTCCGAGAGCAACCACAACAAGGAGAAGAGAAAATAGAGATCGTAGGATCAGTTGATGCGGGCATAACGGCCGCGGGTTGGTCTCCAGATGAGGAGCTCCTTGCTATCACTACACGTGCAGGCACGCTCTTGTACATGACTAGAGAGTTTGAGAATGTTACAAACATTACATTAACTTCTGACGATCTTAAAGCTTCTAAGCATGTTTCTGTTGGTTGGGGAAAGTCAGAGACGCAGTTTAAGGGAAAGAGAGCAAAGGCCATGCGGGACTCTACCATGCCCGAGACAGTTGACGAGGGAGTTCTGAGTCCGTCTGATATGAAGAACGTTACCATAAGCTGGAGAGGAGATGGGGCTTACTTGGCAGTCAACTCTATCGAGTCAGATTCACGGAGGGTTATTCGTGTTTATTCAAGAGAGGGCACCTTAGACAGTGTTAGTGAGCCTGTTGATGGCTTAGAAGGTGCTTTGGGTTGGAGGCCTGCAGGCAATCTGATGGCCGGTATACAGCGCCTGAAAGATCATATTGAAGTTATCTTCTTCGAGCGAAATGGATTGCGGCATGGCCAGTTCCCTTTGCGGCTTAGCAAGGAAGAGATGGATAGCTGGGGTGCAGAGATCCAGCTGAAGTGGAATGTTGACTCATCTGTTCTCGCCGTCTGCTTCAAGGACCGAGTTCAGCTTTGGACTATGGGCAACTACCACTACTACTTGAAGCAGGAAATCATTCTTCCCGAGGCTTCTGCGCATAGCGGAGTAGAATACCTACGATGGCATCCCGAAAGGCCATTGCGCTTTAATTTAAAATCACAAGGTTCGTATCTTCCCGAAAACGGAGACAAACAGCATGCTGATCGCATGAACCAGGTGAATTGCAGAGGGAAGAATATATATCCGTAGTTGCCGGAGGTTCTACTGTTCCTCCTGATGACTATGGTGTAGTTGCAGTCATCGACGGCCGTATGCGTCCCCCAAGTCTATGAAGGCGTCAATGCTGATGAATCTGCAGGAAACTTAAAGCTCACACCTCTAGGCCTGACAAACGTGCCCCCACCTATGGCTCTTCATGAAATCGCCCTTTCACATAACGCTATCGATGTAGCTGTCAGCGGTCGGGAACTTTCAGGCCCTTCAATACTCATAGCTGTCTTACACGCTAATGGTGTCTCGTTCTATGACTGGGTTCTGAAAGCGAAGCCTGACACACCGCCCACCCTAACCCGTCATGTGTCCATTTCATCTCGAGAGACACAGTCTGGTACACAGAATCAGCAAATCTGCTGGACGAACAACAACTGCGTCTTTGTGTTGCAATCTCATTCTCACGGATCTTTCCTACACAAAGTCCCTGTCGAAAACGAGGACCGCTATGGCCCGAAGCAGTCCTTTGCCTGCCAAATTATCAAGAGAATACTGACTTCGACAAGTGTCAGGGGGCGGCAAGATATGTGTTTATTGTTGGAAACTCACCAAGTAATGGTGCAGGGGCTCGAAAGGACTGATGTCGTCGGAGACGATGGCGTACCCGGTAATTCTGTGGCCAGCTTTACTGTCCCAACTCCCTGGACCGATGTTGTGGAGCTGCCGGGCGGCGAAGATTATGCTGGTTACGACAAGCACATGAAGTCCTCCACTTACATAGCATTTGGTCTCTCAGACAATGGTTCACTATATGCCAATGAACGTCTGCTGAGTAGAAATTGCACGTCATTTCTGGTCACACTTTCTCATCTGATATTCACCACAACTCAGAATCTGCTCAAATTTGTCCACATGACAGATGTCCACGGTACGAAAATCGAGATTCAAGCTTTACACGTTTCGCTTACTCTTTGAATAGATCTTGAGGTTCCCCCAGATGCCCCTGAAACAGACGAACGATGTCGAAGCATCGAACGTGGGGCTCGCCTAGTTACTGTGATGCCAACAACATTTGCTTTGGTTTTGCAGATGCCAAGAGGCAACCTCGAGACCATATATCCTCGTGCTCTTGTACTTTCGGGCATTCGGAAAAGCATCGTTGCCAAGCAGTATAAGAAAGGTTTTCTGGCTTGTCGGAATCATAGGGTTGATATGAACATCCTGCATGATCATGATCCCCAGCAGTTCATGTCATCTGTTGGGCTGTTCGTGGATCAGGTCAAGAAGGTTGAGTACATTGACTTGTTTCTGTCACAGCTGAGGTATTCATCTCTTACTATATCTACCTGCGACCACTGAATTTGGCGGCTAGGGAAGAAGATGTTTCCCACACAATGTATAAAGAGACTTTGCGAAAATCCAATCGAACGGAAAGCCTTATGAACCAAGAGATGTCTACATCGAATGGAATCAAAGGCCTCGCTCATGCATCAGCATACCATGCCCAGGACAAGTTCAAGGTCAACCGGATATGTGACGCCTTTCTTGATGCGCTCAAAGGGCGTCTGAATACAAATCTGCAAAACGTCGTCACCGCACATGTTTGTAAATCCCCTCCAGACGTGGATGCTGGACTATCACTCGTTGCGAAGCTCAGAGGTGAGTTCAATGCATCCTCCTTTACTTTTCTAAACTAACGGATGAGCAGGGGAGGATATGGAACAGGCAGAGAAAGCTGTGGAACACATTTGCTTCCTCGCCGACGTCAACAAACTCTATGACAACGCCCTTGGTCTTTATGATCTCGATCTGACGTTGCTGGTGGCCCAGCAGTCACAGAAGGTAGCTTAAACCTGCCATCGTCCCCTGTCTAAACGCGTACTGACCCATCTAGGATCCACGGGAATATCTACCTTTCTTGCAGAATTTACAAGCGATGTCAATACTACGACGGCAACACACCATCGATGATTACTTGGGGGCATATACCAAAGCTCTGTTACATCTGCATAACCTTGACGCTTTCGATGAGCTCAAAGCATATACTATCAAACACAAGCTATACAAAGAGGCTTTAGAATTGTACAGATACCAAACCGCAAGATTGAATGAGATCATGCGCCTCTACGCAGACCACCTGAACAGCGAGTTCAAGTACAAGGAAGCCGGCATAGGTATCGGAGCCCCCCCACTTCCCCTAGTCCCATCCTAACTTCCTAAAAGCATATGAATATCTCTCCGACCACGGCTCAGCCAGCGAAGCCTACCGCCTCGCCCACATGTGGCGCGAATCCCTCTCCTCCGCAACGATTCTCCCAGTCCCTACACCCCAACTCCACACCCTCGCCACCACCCTCTCTGACACCCTCGTCGAGTCCAAAGACTACTTCTCCGCCGCAACAATCCACCTCGACTATCTCTCCTCCCTCGAGACCGCTGCCCACCTCTTCTGCGAAGGCTACTTCTTCGCCGAAGCCACGCGCGTCATTGCCCTCCACGAACGGCCCGACCTCCTCGAGTCAATCGTCGACACGGGTCTCGTCGACGGCCTCGCAGGCATGACAGAGCTCCTGGCAGAATGCAAAGCGCAACTAAACGCCCAAGTACCACGAGTGCGAGAGCTACGCACCAAGAAAGCCGAAGACCCACTGTCGTTCTTCGACGGAGCGGGTGGTGCAGCAGAGGGTGCCGACATCCCTGACAACGTGTCTCTCGCGGCCACGGACGCCTCGACGACTGGTGGGTCGCTGTTTACGCGGTATACGAATCGAAGTGGGACGGCTGGGACGCAGACGACGCGCCAGACGTCGAAGAATCGCCGGAGAGAGGAGAGGAAGAGGGCGAGGGGGAAGAAGGGGAGTGTTTATGAGGAGGAGTATTTGGTTAATAGTATTGGTAGGCTTGTTGAGAGGGTCAATAGTGTTGGTGAGGAGGTGGAGAGGTTGATTGTGGGGTTGGTGAGGAGGGGGATGAGAGAAAGGGCGGTGGCGGTGGAGATGGCGATGGCGGAGGTGGTGGCGTTGTGTAAGGGGTGTGTTGGTGAAGTCTTTGAAGTTGAGGAGAAAGAGGTGGGGAAGGTGGATGACGGTGTAGAGAACGGAGAAGGAGGAAGGCCGCCGGGAGCGGATGGGGTGTTTTGGGATAGCATCGAAGAAAAAGCAAGGAGGAAAGATCCACCGGTGGTGAAGGATTTCGAAAAGTTGTCTTTACTGGGTGCTTAGAAGAATGTAGCAAAGACTGAGAACGTGCCAATACCAGTTCCTAATTCTTTGATTATCCGAGTGTTATGAAGATAACGTCTCATCTCCTCCATGTACAGCCGCTGTCTCCCTCGCGATGCGCATCTCCCTGCTCCCCAGCCCCAAATTATCCGCATACCCTCCAAACGCCTCCAGCAGCTCCCTCAACCCACTTCGTAACCCCGAAATCACCAGATCCACTTCCTCAATCCTCCTTCCCCCTTGCTCGTCCTTGAAATCAACATCCGTCCAGTGCACCGGCAAATGCTGCTTGAAAGCCTCCAAGTTCAGAATCGTATTCACGAATGTGCGGATGATGATTGGTACATCTGCCTGCACTCTACCATACGAGTCCTCCGTCAAACTGCTGATTGCTAGACGCGTGAGAGAGTCTATCGCGTCGATGATGACGCTGAGATTGCTGTAGGGTGTGCCTAGTACGACGACGCAGGCACGGCGGCGTAATGTCAGACGGAACGGCTGACCGAAAGGTGAGCGCAGGAATTGCATGAGGTAGGAGTTGAAAGTGTCTCGGAGACCAGCCGGGGAAAGGGCTTGCTGTTGTTCTTGGGTGAGGACTTTGTCTTTACCAGTCTCGAGGAATTGCTTCGCTCGAGGACTTGAAGGGATCGAGAAGAGTTTGGCCCGCGGGTTCTGGCCGTATGATTTTGTCAGGGTGCCTACGTTTGTTTGTACCATCTCGCGTCTCGATGATGGCGGAGGCGGGTTGGTGAAGATGTTGTCTTCCTTAATCGGCGCGGAGATTCGGGGAAGAGACTGAATGCTGTTCTGCTGCGGTTGAGGCGGCGGTGCAGCTGCTGAAGGGTTTTGGAACTCTGCAATGCGAGTGTTCATGCCTTGAATAACGTTCAGACAAGCGGTCAAGACTTGGGTCCACATAGCGCCGCCCTTGCGATCGATGTCTTCAAAAAACCATTTTCGCCGTGCAGGGAATCTCTGACTGATGTAGACCAGTTCCCAGAACGCGAATGTCTGGATGATGATCAGCAGCCTTCATGGCGTGGAATGATGGAAAGATCACCTTTGGGACTTCCTTCCTTGCCGCCAAGCCCGTCAGCAGACTCCCATTCGGATCCCTGGAGTCAGCTGTCAGAGGCCTGTCGTTCTTCAGCGGCTCTTGTGCAACGTAGGCTTCGAACGTTGCATTGGAAAACTCCCACAAAAATATGAGGAGGAAGCTTGAGGTGACCGAACGGAATAGGACAGATATGTGATATGGAGGAATTTTTGGCGGTTCCGAGGATTTAGCTAGGCTCCAGAAGATCTTCGCAAGAAAAAGTGACCAGCTCCATGCCATTCGCCGTAGGAAAAGGCTATAGACTACTGGTCCAAGAACGATGATTGACAGAGCTTGCGGCACCGAGCGTTGCACCAAACGTGGTAGACGCGTCTTCAGCAGCGCCAGAGGCGACACAACAATATGTGGACGTTGGTCTGGAGCGGTCTCTGGTTTCGTCTTCGTTACCGGCAGAAGCACTCGGTCGTAGTCGAAATACAGATGGAGAAATGATTGCATCAGGGCAAGCGTAAGGAAAATGCTTCGGAGGTATAATGGTCTTTCATTCAGCCTAGGGCGTTCGTAGGATCTACTAAAGGTTAGGATATGAAGCCCTCACATTTTATTCTGGGCCCAGCATTACTTACTTGCCCTCTGCTACCCAGTTCAGGTTTGCGCTGCTCGATTGTGACCACACGTATACCTCGCTGAACCACCAAGCTGAGAAGAGATACCACACTAGAGTCTGAATGGTATTAAAGCGAAGGAAATATTGCCTGAGCGTCTGAGAAGGCGAAGCTGTTGTCCTAGCGCCAATGTGTAGCTGAGCGACCCGTAAGATGAAAATCGCAAGGCATGGGATGAAAAGCAGTAGCGTTCGAATGCCAGCTCGACCCAGAGGGAACCATGACCATATCACTATAGCCCATTATGAAGTGTCAGCTTCTCGGTTCCAGCTGCGCGACTCGGAGCTCATGTTAGGATCTTACAAGACGATTTATCCCCTATCAGTATTGCCTCCGTATAACAGACCAGTAGAGTCACACCAGCAGCCGTCGTAAACCTCCGATGCAGAGCTGGCGTCAGGAACTCCCTATAAAGCCTTGTCCGCATAATTGTAGCCATGCTGCGCGGAAATAGTAGGCGCAAGAAGGGAGTCAAAGATAGCAAACATAAGATTTGGCCGTGCTACGGCATGATAGAAGATTCCGAGCAGAGTTGAAATTTCCACAGCAGCTCCGATCAGGGAAAATGGGATTCCGGAGTATTGCATTCAATTGTATAGCTCGGGTTACGTTGAAGCAACCCATGTTCAAAACAATCGCCTAAAGTTCGACGGAACAAGCCGCTGCCAGGCACGCGCAACCTAGCCCGGCCGACGTCAACATCAGCGGTACGGAGGCCATCACTACCACTTCTCATCGCCAAGACCAGCGACGTCGACTATACCTCTATTTTTCAAGGCCCATTTCAGCGACAACAGATATATCAGCCAGGATGTCTTTCGATCGGTTACCAACACTGGAGTCGCAGCCCACGACGATGCGCCGGAGCGACGATCCTCAGTACAGCGATGACCCGGAATTTCGACAACTCACAGAATCTCTTTCTAATCAACTGTTCACACTGACATCGAATATCTCCCGCTTGTCGAATCAGATAGCTCTTCTGGGAACAAAGCGAGATACAGAGAGAGTTCGGGAGAGGGTACACGATCTCTTGGAGGAGACAAGAGATGGCTTCAAGGAAGTCGGCGAGGGCATAAAAAGAATTCAAACTTGGGAAGACGTCAGCGTGAGTCTTTGAACCTCAACTATGCATTTCTATTGCCGCATATTCTGGTGGCCCTGAGGCTCCACCGCAGCGCGAGGGCGGCCGTGAACCATACTAGCCGTACCATATACTAATGTTATTCTGTGGAAAGCCTGCCCAGAAATATACCCAACAAAAGCTCTCACGCGAGTTCAAAGCCTCGCTTGAGGAATTCCAAACTGTCCAACGATTAGCTCTCGAGAAACAACGTGCTTCTGCCACTGCCGCTCGCGCCGCCCTAGACGAACAAGCAACATCTCCATCCGGCCCGCAACCCGGTGGCCAGGAGCAGCTACAAGAACACGAACAGCTCCGTCTGGCCTCACAAGACGAAGTCGATTTCCAAGACTCCTTGATCATCGAACGCGAGTCCGAGATCCGGAATATCGAACAAAGCGTTGGGGAGCTGAACGAGTTGTTCAGGGATGTGGCGCATATTGTGCACGAGCAAGGAGATCAGTTGGATCTCATCAGTGCAAATGTAGACAACACCAGGATGGATACGCAGGGGGCAGATCTGGAACTGAGGAGTGCAAGTCGGCACCAGAGAAACGCAAGAGGGAAGGCGTGCTGTTTATTATTGATACTCGCGGTGGTGTTGATCATAGTTGTTTTGGCGGTTGTACTTGGGTGAGTCATGCATGGTGGACTATAGTAAAATTTTGGGCCCACTTTCGAGGTCTGGACAGGTCGGGAGCATTAAGGGGGGTTCAAGGCGTTCTCTGTCTAGTATTCAGACTTACAATTCGCTCTGAGGTCTTTACAAAACCCAGTCCGAGGCAGTGCATTCTCCGATGCTGAACGCCAATCGCCCATGTGACGACCCTTTAAATGCTGCAGACGCTACCTGAAAAGCGGTTTCTTTGATCAACAACATCACAGCCTCACGAACTTCTCTACCCTCATTTTCCACCCTTCCCAGCTATTCAACTTCGGTCTCACATCCAGATAAAAGTTCAAACTCTTCCCTTTCTTGCCCTCATCCCTCCCCGCATAGAAATCAATCACATACTCCACCTTCGTCCCACACCTATCCACCACCCAATCGTGTCTATCGAACGGTGCATGGTACCCCAACAGTGTGTTGATCCTCGCTTTCGGCGACAGTGACGTGCTAAGCCCAGAAAACGAATGTAGTCTCGGTCCACCACAGGACTCAGCACCTCGCCCTCGCTCCCAGGATTTTATTTCCGCCCAGGCGCGCTCGTTGACGGCGTTATGGATGGGCACGATGGAGCGCATGTCTTCAGTTTTGGGGTCGTAGTTCTTGCGGCGCATGGCGTCGAAGAACATCTTTTCGGACGGGTAGATCCAGTTTCCAGTTTTGAAATCGGAGCCCGTGTCTCGTTCGTTATTGGCTGGTTTCGAAGTCGGATTTGGGGTTGTTGTGAGAGGAGGCGACGAGGGGTCGGTGCGTGGTATAGTGCTTACTTCGCGGTCGTTGGCTAGGGATCCGGCTTTGGTGAATTTGGGAACAGGGAATGGGAGTGGTGCGGGGATTGGCGGAGGGGATTGATCTATGGTGGAGGAATCGCAGCTATCACCTGCGGCAGAGGTGAACGTCAAGGGCGCGGACTCTGAGGATTGCCTGGCTTCTTTGGATTTCTTGAGCCAGGCGGCGCGGGCGGTATGGTCGACGGGGCATGCGGAGGAAGAGTGGTCGTCGACAGTGTCGGCCATCATGCAAATCGCTTTCTGGAGAGTCTGCTTCAAATTGGAGTAATATGCGGCTTTCAACGATGCACGCGGATTGGGAACTGCTTCCGAGCCTGGAGTCCAAAATGATGATGCAGGGCAATAAAGCTTGGACCCTGGACGGAAACTGCCGCTCGGCCTCACCGCTTTCGTCAGGGTCCGAGCTTCATGTGCCCTTAAGCCTTAACTGTCTCGATGGTCTGGTCGTCCACCGCTGGACAAGATGGAGGACAAGAAAATACACAGGGCTAGTACGACAGCTCCGGTCAATATAGCAGTTATCAAGTACTCATTTGCGCCAATCCTTGGGGCACTCTAGCTGACCCATCACGCCTACAGATACTGGGGAAAACGCGACCCAACTCTCAACCTTCCCACCAACTCTTCCCTCTCCGTAACGCTCTCCCAACGCGACCTCCGAACCCATACAACAGCATCTTGCTCCGCCAGCTTCAGCTCATCTGACACACTGCTCCTGAACTCCCAACCTCAAGATGTGTCCGGCGCACGAACTCAAGCCTGCTTTCGGGAGCTACGAGCGCTCCGCCAAAACCTCGAAGAGAACGATCTGTCCCTTCCTCCACTTTCCACCTACCCTCTATGCATAATCTCCGATAACAACTTCCCCACAGCTGCTGGTCTCGCCAGCAGCGCCGCCGGCTTCGCAGCCCTCGTGCGCGCAATCGCCGACCTCTACCAACTCCCCGCTTCACCCACAGAGCTAAGCCGAATTGCTCGCCAAGGCTCTGGCTCGGCATGCCGGAGTCTTTTTGGTGGTTATGTAGCCTGGAACAAAGGCACAGACCCGTCTGGGACTGACAGCGTTGCCGTGCAAGTTGCGCCAGCATCCCACTGGCCATCCATGCGCGCCCTGATCGTTGTCGCAAGCGCGGCGAAGAAGGACGTCTCCAGCACGTCAGGCATGCAGACAACAGTCAAAACAAGCACGCTGTTTCCAACCCGCGCCAACAACGTCGTACCCAAACGCATGGCGGAGATGGAGGCTGCAATCAAGGAGAGGGATTTCGAGACTTTCGCCCGCATCACGATGCGCGAGAGCAATAGCTTCCACGCCACGTGCTTGGATACGGATCCGCCCATCTTCTACCTCAATGACGTGTCGCGCGCTGCGATTCGCGTCGTTGAGGGCATCAATGCTGCCGCAGGCGAGACTATCGCCGCCTATACGTTTGACGCGGGGCCGAATGCGGTAGTTTATTACCTCGCCGAGAACACGGATAGGGTTGCTGGGATATTCAAGGCTGTGCTGGGGGAGAAGGACGGATGGGACGGGGTGTTGGGGAAAGAGGTAGATGTGAAAAAGAAGACTACAGATGTTGACGAGAGGAGTCTGGGGGTATTGTCGGAAGGGGTTAGCCGGGTTATCATGACGGGCGTAGGAGAAGGACCGATCAGTGTACAAGACCATTTAGTTGGCGATGACGGTGAAGTCATGGGCAGGTAGCTGGGAGAATTGACTCCGCATGATATACGGCCTTCATGATATATCCCAATGCTTGATCATCTAACTCATAGTTAGGATCTCTGGATTAGAAGGCAATCACTTCACACCACTCTTCCTCTACAGCATAGACCAATCTTCTTCCTCAACATAATTAACCAGATCTGGAGTTGATAAGCAGGGACACTAATGTAGGTGTCAAGTAACCAAGCACCCGGTCACACTCAGATTGAGCTTGGGCAACATATACTCCGCTCTTTCAAGAGAGTTCGGGATAATTGCCATGTACTCCGAGATTGAGGAGCAAGTCAAAAGCACTCTCGGCGCTCTAGGCACACAGAACAACCAGCCCGGCCATCGAAAATAACTTTAGCCAAGAGGGACTCGAGGTAGTCACTTTTCAGCGGCCCGCGTATTCCAGCCAGCTCGTGTAATACAAGAGCCCAGTACAAGTGTCGTCTTCGCCAAGGGATCCTGATACCTCTCTCCGCAACAGTAGTAAGCCTAGCGTTGTGTGGAAATCTTTCTGATACTCGCCGCCACTTACAGGTAAGGGCCGAAGATGCAGTACTTCTCACGTTAGGGCTTCTCGGCTAGTACCCTTACGGTCATGGTGGCTTGTGTGACTTCGGACTCGACGGAGACGCTTTCGTTGTAGAAGATGGCTTCAAGTGACGCAGAGATTGGCTGCTGGTTCGGAAGGGTCGCGGGTCATGGCTCGGACTTGGTACGATTGAGTGGGAATTCCGAGCAGACGTTAACAATTGGGATTCCCTGTGGCGAGATGGGCCAAAGGTTTGCGGAATGAGGTTGTAGAGGCTTAGAGCTATGTCATCGCAGGTCTTCTGGGAGGGAAATAAGCAAGGGCTTCACGCTTGTAATTCCACCGCGTCCAAATCGTCACCCTCTGTCGCTTTCATTTTCAACAACAAAGTCCTTTCTAATCTATCTGATCTATGTCTCGAGGTTTCTACTTCATGGGTATTTTACATCGTGCCCCTGTCCTTGTAGCATTTGCCAAGCCATCGCCCCTAGCGTTTCTACAGAGCCAGGAACATAACCTGGTCGGTTGGCACGGCCAAATTTTGTATGTAATCTCATTGCAGGGCAATCTGCCTCAGGTTTAGGCCCTGCCTGTTTCGGGTATCGCGCCTTGCTTACCTAAACTGCCGCTTTCAACGTCTCTATAAGAAACCCCCACATCCTCTTCCTCTTGACCTGCCCATCTTTTCTGTCTTCAATATACTCTCTTGTGGGACTTGCCACGTGTCTGCATGAAGTCGAGCAAACCGATTGCTCATGAGTACCTAGAGTGCTCATCTTCAGCGCCAGCACTATCTGTTAGTTTCAGAGGTCTGCAGTGGTTCATCTTTCCTCGGGCCGTCTCTGAAGTGAGTGGCGGACTGGGATTCCTGACGAGATGCTGGTACCGATTGTGCGGTATTGCATCCAATGTAATATGAGAAATGTGCTGGCTGTACTGAACTTGACCGACCTTAGGCTTGGCGCAGGCCTCATCACACTGCAAATCGGGTAAGGTACTTACTAGTTAGAATGTGCTCGTTACTACAAAATTACGACCTGATACTGTGTAAACTCCTTGGGCAAGAATTTGAGCTCCAACTGCGTCCAATGCCCAAATACAAACTCGTGTATCGACAATTTCTCTTCGACGGCCTCATGATATTCTAGCTCAGATGGATCTTGGTTGCCAAGGTGGCAGAGAAACTCGACGACGGCGTTCTCCTCGAATCGACAAACTCCTATGCGACGGAAATGTCCAGGAAGGCCCTCAACCGACTCAAGCACCAGACCTGCAATGGACGAGATATCCTCTGCTGTGCCATGAAGTCTGTCCATGGAATGATACGCCATGATGGGTAAGAAAAAGACTTTGCTGATTTCATTGCTACGCTGAGGCTCGTCCAGAATGGCATCACCCTCATGCGTACCTCCTAGTGGCATAGCGAAATCGTGTCCGCTTCTCGGGTTACGTGCCTGTTTTCTCCACTGCGTATCGTCGTAGAAGACTGCGACAGATTGCGGGTCTTCGAAAATTGACAGGCTCAATGTAGGCTCCTTTCTTTGTGACGGCTCGGACCGGAGGGTCAGGTCCCCGGCTCTCGAGCGAATCAAATTTGTTCTTAGGAGTGGTCCGACCATGCTCAGTGAGGCGAAACCTATCTCTCCAAACTGGGCAGTCCCCGACGGCATGCAGACCAATTCAGAAATATGGGAGATTGGATGTAGCGTCTGGGACTGTCCGAAATGACTCATCTCACGGAACGTCAAGTTGGGCAGGATTGGACCTTCGACGGATGCCCACGACCAGCTCGGGCCACGGTAAATTTCAGACCGCATACTCTCCCCCGATGTGGACCATAATAATTGGTATGTCAGATTCTCCTCCCAAAGACCTGCGGCGTACCCCACATGCTCTGATTTCAGGGAGCGAGACATCTGTTCCGCTAGACCCGAAAGTGCCACGAGCTTGTCTTGGGGTTCGGTCAGATTGCGCCTGGTATATGCCTGCACGATTGAGTCCCAGACAGGGAGCCAGGACTTTGGGTCATCATCTTTCATCTTTTGAAGGATTTGCCTCCGATCATCTCGATTATAGCCATGTGGCAAGCCAGCGGGAAATTGTTCTGAGGCCCAGAAGCCTCCTGATTCATGTGACCCGTGACATTCCCAAAAGATCTGAGACTGCGCAAAATGCAAGACTCGAGGCGCTAGAACGCGCTCCTGTAAGACCCAAGCTCGTGTGTTGAGCGGTGCGAGATCGACTGACTGCTCCCATTCAGCTGCATTATAGCAAAGGTAGGAGCCGGCATCGAAGTGATGATGCTTTTCTTCAACTTGGACCATGCACTTCTCTCGGGCGAACGGCCTCTTGGACCGAAAGAGGCCTTGTTCAGAATTGGCAGAAGCTGTAGCAGACAGATTAAGGAAAGCACATGTGTACAATCGCCACATCATGCTAGCCTCTCTCTCCCAGTCAGTGTGTGAGTCCTGGATGATGCACAAGGAATCAATCCAAAGATATTGAATTCCCAATAATCTTGTGACGGTCACCGCATCTGCAAAAGTCTTTGGCAGCCTTTCCCATGGTATTTGCTCGCCGAATTGCTCCAGATTTTCTTTGCTCAGCTTCAATGTCTGCACTTCGCCCCAGCAATGACTCAAAGCAATGTACTCCTGGAATCCATCGATGTCACTGCCATTCCGCAAACAAACGTCCTTCTCAAACCGAGTGACGTCGATGACTCTGGTAGGCATTTCTGGTTTTGCCCCCCGAAGCCGATCTGAGCGGCACGGATGAGTGGCATCACACTGCCCGATCCACGTCTTCGCCTGGGAAATGCTGGCCGAGGAAGACGTCTCCATCGGTTCGTTGATCTCCCGTGGGGACAGCTCCGAGTCAATGGACGCCTTTTCCAGAGTGAGAATGACTGGTGGATTGGCTGAAATCCTGGGCTCTGTGCCATCGGGGTTCGCGAGAAAAGTTGTATAGTGGAATCGAAGTGCGTACACTGTATCGATGGTCATGAACTGGGCAAAGTCATACCTTCCAGGAAGATCTCGCGCCTTGTTGGGCTCCAGATCTCGCGAGGGAACACTCTCGACAATCGCAGCGCATAGTCGACATGTCTCGGCAGATAGTACAAGTTGCGCAAGACTTAGATGCATGAAGAAGGGTCCTTGCTCATTCTTTGCAAGTTTAGGCCCCAGGTCGCTGGAATTATTCCATATTCGCCGACACGCAGTACAGAGATCTTGATTGGCACGTGGCGCCGTCACCTGCCGCACACCCTGCGCAAGTGGGCCTTCGGTTTGCTTGTAGAGATAATGACCAAGTGTTCGTTGGACCTCGGTGGGGACTGGGGCATCCGGTGTGTCTTCGTCGCGGCGTTCTTGCATGCGCTCATCCAGCCGCCTCCCCGATCTTCCGTAGGCCGTAAATTGGTCGTAAGAATTGCTCATGGTGAGTCTAACGTGGTCTGTTTCAGCTGAGGGTATCCTATATGCCCCGCGCAATTTTTGAGCTTGGCTAGACAGACAAGAGCTGGAAATGCTGTCGCTCACTTCAGGCAAAGCAGTTGTGGTTGATCAGGCTGAGGCTCTGCAGAGCGATTGTCGCCGTTTCGACCTCAGCACAGCGCCCAATCAAGATCCTGGTACACTGCTGTGCTGGCGGGGGGTTTGTAAGGTGCCAGCACTGCCCTAGCAACGACCGATTACAGTACCTGGAAAGCACCTTTATCACCTACGAAAGAAGTGCGACGGCAGGCGCTTCCAAGTGCGCTGAGGAACTGCCATGTCCACAACAGCGAGGCCACAAAGCCCGCGAATTATCTGCTATCATACGAAACACCACCTCCGACGCCATAATCGCACTTGGCTGATTCCGTCCATCAGCCCTGGCAGTGGAGTCACCCATGTGATTGTTGACGATATGAGGCTCAGTGACGGCATTTTCTCTATACCATCCTCAGAGGACGAAACTGCTTCGGCCGAGCTGATTCCTCTCTGGGACGGTGTACGCCATTTGCAAGAGCACAGTGTTAAAGTTCTAGTCAGCCTTAATGATGCTCCTGGAGGCGCACTTTCACAGATGAAGGGGGATTCCAGCAGTCATGAATTCAAATCCGCCTTCTGGCAGATCAAAACCTGGCTGGCTGAGTACACATTTGATGGAGTCGAGCTCACCATTGGACAAGCACTATCTGTGCAGGGCGCAATAACACTCATTGTGGCTCTCAATGCGGAGTTCGGGAACGACTTCCTCATAACAATCAGTACAACGGCGACTCATCTTGCAGGTGCACCTGAATGGTCAAAGATCGACTGCAAGCTTCTCGAAGCGTCCGTTTGGGAACATATTGCCTGGTACAATGTCCAATTTTTCAGCCGCAACGACATTCTCTTTGACATCAGTGAATATCAGGCAGTCATCAGCAACAACTGGCCAGCGGAGAAGGTAGTTGTCAGGATATGCGCGGGTTTTGGGTGCGAACCGCCCTCAATATCTGTCCTTGCACTAAAGCTCTTGCTGGCTGTACTAAGTGCACAGTACGCGTCATCATTCGGAGGAATAACTGCCTGGGAGTCTTCAACCCCCGATCTGGAGCTTACGCCCAATGAACGAGTGTCAACCGTCGCAAAGATTGTCGAGGACCATTTCGCGTCACTTATAGATAACCAAGCCTCCCCAGGGAGGCGGCTGGGTCCACAATCTTCCGAGCGCACGAGAGAGCCACCGGCGAAGTACAAGCATTACAGGATGCTCAAGGATAGCGGCATGGATGTTGATCATATTGCAACAGAGGTGATTGAAATTACCTCTGGCCACCCCTCTCCTGCACGCGAAATCGCGGCCCCTGGCATGAACGATGTTCTGGCTCACCATCTGTTATTTGCACGGCAGCTTGGACCGAAGCTCCGAATAGTAGGATCGACGGTCACTGACAAAGCTACAAAGAAGTTGATTGACAACATACACCGAGATCGTCGAGCGTAGACACCCGGCATATAGTTGGCTGCATCGACAGGTCTACCATCCTGGTGATCCCCTCCGCCAAAGAAATACCTTTCAAGACGAGTTTGAATGCTGGAGTTGGTTCTGACACTCCCCATGAGTTCAAGCAGGGACCAGAGTCTCAGACACACTCATCTCTCAGCTCTGATAGAAAGCAAGAGATCTGAGGACTTCTTTTTCTATAGCTCTCGAGCTCTGCGTTGCTAGTCAGAAGACATGCTTTTCAGTAAAGCTCATTGATGTTGGAATCCACCCAGGGAGAGGGTTTCTAAAATTGGGAAATGCTTGTAGCATCACCTGAAGAACTTGTGCATCTTCATTCCCGATATAAGCTGACAAAATCCTAATCTACTACCAAAACCTCATCCCAAAATACGAACACGCCCAAAACCAACACCAGATCCATCCCTGGCTCACTGTCATCGTACTCTTCCTGGCCCCAAACTGCACCGCCCCGGTTTCCTTCACCGCGACTACCTGCCCATTCCCCTCATTCCAATCTCCCCATACGTCGCTGTCATATTCCTATGCAACCGCAGACGTCTCCAATGCTGGCCATTCACCGCGTCCATGAAGTTGACCAACACATCCGCTTTCATGAATCTCTGCTGCCAGATGATGATCGTCGCCAGCAGCTCGCCGAACGGCGACCTAACATGGTGCTCCACCGGCAACGAGGCGGGTTTTGAGCGTAATGTTGGACGCGTGCGCGTTGTTGTTGTTGGGGTCCGAGAAAGCGCTTCCTCCTGGTGCAATGCAGGAACTATTTGGGCGCCGTTCGACGGCGAGGAGCGCATTTCTGGTGGAGACATCGAAGAGGGCGAAACTTGGCCCGCCGAACACCAACCACACCTCTCAAATGATCTGGCTTGACATACCCGGGTCTCAGTCGAACGTACAGTAGGATGCGACGTCGCACAGTGTCCTTCTTGTCTGTTGGCTTACGTGCCATTCCCTTCAAGGTATTTAAATGGTATACACGGACAACATGATTGCCGCTGTGCTGTGTGACGGTCTTGGAGCTGCAACAACTACTGTAGTATCAAGCATGGAAAATTGTTGGGTAGTGACGCGCCCCTTGGACCCAGTGAGCCCGGGTGAGACTCACCCAGGACCGAAGCATGGTGAGTTCAGGGGAGATTTTACTGAGCTTGGTGGTACGGCCTTCTTCTGCCACTGCTAGCATTAACACCAACAGCAGCCATCTCTGATGGACGGAGTCACCAAAGAATGCAGCAGACGATAATGGCATTCTATTCATCAACAGATCCCTTTGGTCTGATGTACATATAAGCTGAATGAATATCACACTATTATGCGTAGCGCCGTGCCCCACATCATCAAGAACCTTTCCTATTGGCGTCGATGGGCCTCGGGAGCTTACAACATCTGTGCCTGCATGTCACTCATTAGGTTACAAGCAGGGGTCATGCTTGGCATTTAGGACAAGCTACAGTTTAAAATGGCATCAGGGCTAGCCAAATCTGGCATTGCATTGTCCTGAGACTCGCATTGAGGTGTAAAGTAGGGTTTAACTCCTTTCAGGGTTATGTACGGAGCTGTCCGGACTCTGTACGTGTGGGATACCTTCCTAATACAACGCACATCCACAACGCTCTCCATGCTGCGGTTGCTTTACGCCGCGAGGCTGCGATACTCATCCAACTTGAAGCAACTTCCAATCTACAACAATGTCATCGGTCATGTTTGGCCGCCTGTGCGAGTACCTGTGGCTGCGATAAGCTGCAGCCACGTAAGAATAAAGAAAACCAAAGATCACGAGAGACATGAGCAACGACATATCAAAGACTTTCTGCCTTCGGGTACTTAGGGATTCTATTTATATAGTCCGCTACCCGGGGCGTCCACGATTAGGCTCGTGGAATTACTACCCGGGGAAAATGACCATCTCCGCTGCAAAATCCACCATGTAGATCTGGAGAGTCTCCCTAGATTTACCATCAACTCTGGTCAGCACATCACATATGAGGCTCTTTCCTATACTTGGGATAGTCAGGTCTTTTCCCAATTTGTCTGGTGCAACGGCAAAGTTCTACCTGTCACGCAAAACCTCTGAGTAGGCCTTATGAGGTTGATATACAATCGCGCTACTCAGGTAGTTCCTTGGCTTGGGGAAAAGGATAAATACACGGAGAGTGCGTTCGGTCTCATTGATACGATCATTACGAACGCTTTACCCGCAGATGTCGGTTTCAGAGCTGAGCCTGGCGCTATCTGGGACAAGCCGGCCATGGACGGTATGGGCCTGCCTCATTTCCCGTCCATCGAATGGGAAGCTCTTGCCAGGCTGTTTGAGCGACCCTATTTCTAGAGAATCTGGGTTGTTCAAGAATTGGCGGTTTCCTCAAATGCAGTGGCTAGATGCGGTGACTTAAGCATCCGCTGGGATCACATCGAGTATGTCGCTCGGTTACTAACGATTACTGGGTGGATCAGAGCCCTCCAGAAACTCTACGGTTCCAGAGTGAAGCCGACCTTCATCAAGAGCATAAGCGCCTGTAGACTAGGTTTTTATGAACTAAAGGGAGGCCCTGGGATCTCACTTGGTCTGCTTCTGTGTTCTACTCGGCGGTTCCAAGCGACAGACCCGAGGGATAAGATCATAGCCCTAATGGGCCTTGCTAACAATGTAGGACCTGAAAAGTCCCGCTCAATCGTGCCTGATTACTCGAAGCCTATAGCAGACCTGTACAGGGATATTACAGGCCATCTCATAATGGAAGAGAAATCTCTAAGCCTTTTGTCTAGTGTGGAAGACATTTCTGACCGACAGATCCACAAGCTCCCGTCTTGGGTACCGGATTATAGTGTTGAGCAGCGAGCCACTATCATAGGGATGCCCTTAAGTCAATTGAGCTTTCAAGCTGCCAGCTTGGCTCCAGTGTCGGCCAGATGGACAACAGGGTCCACTGTTCTGGCTGTCAATGGCCATCGCCAGGATGTGATCGAAACTGTATCTGCTGACAGCCTCGAAGACCTGCAAGACTACATGGGGGTTGTAAACCGCTGGCTGGACATGGCACAACCACTTATACGCAGAGGAACCCTTAGCATAGATGCCTTCTGGCGGACAATAATTGGTAATAATGGCGGAGGAATTTTTCCAGCTTCTAAACAATACGGAAAGCATTTTGCAAGCTACCTCTCGCTCACAGCCACACGGAAACAGGGGTACCTTGACACCCTGAGTTTCGAGCAGGCTCACCACTCAAGGGTGGCGAAACCAATGCTGTTCCAGGCAGCATTAACGTATATAGCACCGCACAGGAAATTCTTCACGACTAGCAAAGGCTCCATCGGACTCGGACCTCGATCCATCCGGCCTAGGGATTCAGTTTGCGTTCTCAGTGGAGGTCAGGTTCCTTTTGTGCTGCGGAAGGATTGCGACCATTATCGCTTGGTTGGGGAGTCATACGTTCATGGTCTTATGGAGGGGCAGGCCTCCCAGAAAGAGAGCACTTTGCAAGAATCTCTTATCAACTGAGACCGCGGAGGCAGAACGTCGTTCATTTATAGGTGAGGTAGCACGGCTGCTCACAGGTAATAGGGGTATGGCGTGAGAACAAGCTGCAAAAGAGATGTGTGGCCCGATGGGTATGTCTACACAACTCGGCAAGGGACACGTACCGCTACGTAAGTTCACTATCTTCTCCTGAATCATACGAAATTTCGTTCTGACATGTATCATAGATATACCACCACAACAACGGTCTCCGCGGTTAGGTTGACGACTTGCCCAAAATAAGACCAAAGAGTTGTGGGAAGACGAAAATGATTATTTCCGTTCCACGCGCGGCGTCATAAAAACATTCAGAATTACAAAAGCTCCAAGAATGAACAAATCACAATATTTGTATCCAAGTGCCAAAGAATCTTGATACTTACTTACGACGTGTTATCCCACTTGCACCCTCTCCCATCCAGTCTTCCAGCAGGCTCCGTGTCATAGCCAATGGCATATATTTTTGTTGCACCGCTCAGTCATTCTTTCCAAGGCCGACGTTCTCCGACATAAGCAATGCAGCTCAACACCATAACACCATCTGCGACTGCCACTAGCACTCAGTCGAGAAGTATTGATTGATTGAACCGATGCTGGTCGCTCAAAGCAAGCCGCCGAAACGAAAACGAGGATTTAGAACGGGCCTCACGGTCCTTCATTCTCTGCTTCCTCTCCACTCTCAGTAGTCAGTCCTTGGTGCGGTTTCATCTCCGTTCTGTCAGCGTAATCCCAATGATTGCCCCAAATATTGGTCTGGGCGGCGGTGGTTGGGCAGTGGCTACGGAAGGTAGGAAAAGTGGCAATTTCTGAGCGCTTGATGAAGCCAGCTATTTATTTGACAGCCTAGTGGCGTTGTATGCAGACTTGTTGCTTAGGTTTTTTGAACAGATTTCCAGGTATAATGGTGTTCGCGAACGGCGGTGAGATTCTAGTAAAAAATGGCGGGTACAGAGGTAAGCAGAGCAGCGAGACTGTAGAGCAAAAAGGTTGAGACGAGTGCAGCTGTACCAACATCTCGCCATTTTCTGGGTTCAAAGAGAGACATAGGTTGAACATAGGAAAGATATAATGATGTTACGGTGGTTGGTGAGGAGCGTGTGGACGGCTTATCATTTGCTTGGACGCTTGGACCTCAGCAGCAGCGCCACCGTCTTGTGCCGATGGCTGGTAGCCAGGTCCAGCGCTGTGGTTACATCATGATCCCTTGCCTTAATGTCGGCCCCTGCCTCCAGCAGCAGTCGCATTACTGTCTTATGCCCACTCCTGGCCGCTAAATGTAGCACTGTCCTTCCATCATCATCCGTCACCTTGACGTCAGCGCCCTTCTCCAGCAGCAGTCGCACCACCATCCCATGCCCATTCATGGCCGCTAAATGCAGCGCTGTGTTTCCCTTATTATTCCACGCCTTAACGTCGGCCCTCTTCTTCAGCAGCAGTCGCACCACCGTCTCATGCCCATTCATGGCCGCTAAATGCAGCGTCGTCTGCCCAGATATATCATTCTTTGCCTTAATGTTGGCTCTCTTCTCCAGTAACAGCCGCACAACTGTCTCATGTCCATTATCAGCCGCCCAGTGTAGTGTTGTGTTCCCATCTTCATCCTTTGCCTCAATGTTGGCCCCCTTCTCAAGTAACAGCCGCACCACCCCGTCGTGTCCTCCGTGCGCGGCCTGAAGGAGGGCCAATTTAACACCATTCGCTCTGCAAGTTAAGAGATGGCTCGTCCTCTAGTAGCACATGCATCACGGCCGCGTGTCCAGACCTAGCTGCTATCTGCAGCGCCTCAGTCTTCGCCTCTAGACAGAGCCCGCACTCCAGCAGAAGCCGCACCAAAAAATCATGTCCATTCTCTGCGGCTTCGACGAGCGGCTTTCCACCCCTGTCGTCAATACAACCCTGTTTCGCTAAAAACTTAATCACATCTGCATTACCACAACGCGATGCACTGAGCACAACAGATCGACCTTCCTCGAAATCTTGACGGCAGTAGGCATAAAGACCAAAACCTCTCGGTAAAGGCAGAAGAAGCTTCAAGAGGGGCACGTATCCTACATCGACAGCCCAGCGGAAAAGCGCTGTATATGGTAAGCCATCTGATACATTGTTATCGCCCCAAATCCTGATGTCAAATGCTATGGGCTTTTCCATAGCCAGGTACTTGAACGACTTCCACATGGTTGTGTTGTCCTCTGAGAAGTCCGACGTATGACCTGTCCAGTTCTCGATGGCGTAGTTTAGGAAGAGGTATTTCTCCCGCAGGCTTGGCGGTGGCGGCTTCCTCAGCTTGACGAACTTCGCAAGGTCAAAAGTTGGCGTCTGCTGTCTTGTACTTCCAGTGCGCATATGTTGCCTAAACTTAAATATACCAGATGGGACATGACCAAGGCTCGACGAGGATCTCACACTGTCCAGGACCGCGGCTGGACCGGGAATGTCGCTAGCTGGCAAAAGATTGTTGGGCCTTGGTATTGTGAGCTGTGTTTCGAAGTCTGAAAATGACAGATACGCAACACAGAGCTCTCCAGCATCGACATTAGCTTCTGAAAGTTGGAAATGGAACTCAGGGATCGAGTCTTGTGTAGGGGGCTCTAGTAAAAACTGCCGGACACTATGATGGGCGAGCCGAACGGTTTTTTCATCTTCGTCGAGCACCACGAGGTTTCCACAAGCTTGAATCGAGCGCGTAGCGTCTGGAATTTTCTTTGCGTCCCACGATCGGTCCGTGGGTCCAAATGCGATGGCCTCTGTCAGTTCAGTTATGAGCAAGGGACGTTTGGCGCAAATGGTCCATTTGAAAATCCGCTGAGCTAGAGTCATGTTCGTACGGACACTTCTTAACTTCTGCAATATTCTTGCGTAAGTTGCTGCCATACCCTTCGGAAGGTTCTGAAGAGTTTCTCTGATCTCGAACTCGGATGTAGCATCGCAAAGGTCAGCGATCTGGAAACTAACCCATAGAAACCTGACGCTGTTATCCTTCTGTGCAAACGCAGTGAACGAAGGGCTAAGGTTTAGCGACCTACATGCCTTGAGCGCCATCTACAAGCGCTGATATGAGATCCGATTCCAGATAGGGATCGTGGACTGCCAAGGCTCGGGATCTTATATTGGCCTTTATTGTCTCCTCGATGAAAGAGGCGATATCAGATGAATTCTTGTCTGCTGAAACTTGGAGGCGAGGAAGTCCGTTCAAAGATGTTGAGATATCTGTGACTTCCTGGCTCGTAAGGAGGATTTTCACTGCTGAGTGATCAGAGTGAGTCAGCTGGTTGATCATTGATAAGATCGTTGATCGTTCTTCCTTTCTGCATTCGTCTAAGCCGTCAATGAAGATATACACCTTCGAGAAGTGCTTGACGACTGCAACAAGGATAGCAATCAATTCATCGTTTGCTGCAGTCCTGACATCAGGTCTGTACAGTTGGTCAAGCTGTTGCTTCAAATCATGGGGAATATTAATACTGAACGCAAAATGCCGTTCTATATTAGGACGGGCAGAAGAAAAAAAGAAGAGATGTGACGCGATGGACATTCAGTTTCTTCTGTCGTGGTGTGCAAGAAACCATGCTTATCCAACATCAGAGGAAGTTCCAAATGCCAGCAAACAATTCGTTTCATGGTTCATTCAAGGATATGGTGGCAAAGATTACTGGACGAATGCGCGGTACGACCTGGAAAATGGTCTGTTTCTATTGTCGCTAGTCCAATCTCCAACCTGCTAACTGACATTCTGGCCAACAGGGACATTCTGAATTTCTCTCAAAAAGTGAAGGATGGACGCAATGGAGATCCGTCGGACCCTCGAACGGAACACCAGGGTCCTCTGCTTTTCATATTCTTTATCGTCCTTCTACCCTCGGTCATCGTCTCCCTGCCTTAGGGCCCCCGCAAAGTCATCACTGGTCTTTCACATCCCTGACAGCTTCCTCTTTCATCTTTCCCATTTTCTATGCTATCTGGTCCCCTCAAATGAGACGACAGGTGGAGGAAGTGATGCCAAAATTCGCGTCTGTACTTTCGCGTTGAATAGATCTTCGTTGTCGCGAGCAGCGGAGCATTCCTGGAGTTGATATTTTCCTCGTCGCAATAATTCTCGGATAGTACGTTGATGATCTATGAACTGTAGAGTCCCAGTGGTCATCACCGACAGCGAGTCGAAGTGATATTGTCGATGCTCGTACTTTAAATGCTCGGCGAAAGATCTCTCCTTTACAGCGGCATACAAGTAGAGATAGGATATCTGGCAAGCCAAGTGACCCTGAAGCATGCTATTGTTGGAAGGAGCGTCCAGTAAACTGTCTATTAAAGCGTCCAGTAGCCCCGGTAGCGGGGGGAAGAAAGTCGTAGGAGAGCCGTTAGAAGAGTATTGACAATGTTCTGGTAGGGTGAAGTTCCAGTCTGCGGCTGGAAGGACAACAGTAGTCGTTGGCCCTGATGGCTCTTTACTCGGTGGTGGTGGCGGCTCCATACTCTGCATCCCAGTATCTGATCGCGCTTTGCCAGAGTCATCTTTCAGAGGTATCAAGCAGTGCTGTGCACTTTCTACAATCGCATTTCCAACTTTGGCTTGCTCTTGCTCAGCTAGAGTCCATACTTTCTGCACAAGCACCTCGGCGGCCTCGTCGATGTTCGGTACGAGTATGTATAAATTGAAGACAACGGTGGGAACACCGTAGTGTGCGATAGCGTCCTCGAACCACACTACACACGGTATTTTGCTCTCATGCAGTAAATAGCAGGGTTGGAATCTTGGATTGAAGTGATCGTTGGCCATGGCGTGGTGAAAATAATGTGCGCGGTGGTGGAATGAGTGTGAAGGTGTTTGTGGCAAAACTTGCTTAGTCATCATCACCAAGCTCACCCCATCGGGGATACCCCTGACTGAAATGCCTACATTTATCGTTGATCCCATCGATGGGACAACCAATTTTATTCACGCGTATCCATTCGTGTGCATCTCACTCGGCTTCTGCTTGGACCGGCAGCCTACAGTCGGTATCGTCTACAACCCTTTCACCAGCGTGCTATAGAGTGGCATCCGTGGCCACGGAGCATACGTGCGGAGCATCCGCCTAAGCTCTCTCGCAGGCCTGTCGACGACACCGCGCAGAATACCCTAACACCATCCCCCCCGGTAGTCTGGGGCAGCCTACCGCTTTTTTGTATGCGGTAGGCGTTAGCATACACTTGCCGGAACGGCACGTCCACAGAGGCAGAGAACCGCCAAGGTTTGGGCTATACTTGTAATAGGACCCTGATACTGCCCCACAGCGGACCCATGACAAGAGAGTAGGTATTAGAATAGACATCAAGTGCTCTGCCATACTGGTCAACCGCGGCAACGAAGGGTTCAAGCTTGCTGGAGGTAGCCCGTGACTTGCTCTTCTCCTTGTGATCTTTCTGCGCCGCACTGGCACTGTAGAAGAGGTTCTCCATTGAAGCGGTTGCAAACGCCTTCTTTTCCTCTTCATTCAAGTCTTCCATGTAACGGTTGCGCGCGAGTAGCCATGGGTCCGCGGGAGTGTAGTTCGCGGCCATGTCCTAATATCGTCAATGCTCAACGCCCATCGTAATAATTCCAGTAATTGAAGAGACATCCAGTCATGAACGACGAGCTGATGAAGGTGTTGAACACCTTACGATACTAGGCTCTCTCTCGAAGTGTGAGACCTAATTAAACATAAAAGAAATTGGTGAAATTGTAAGCTACTTTCAGATAGTGAAGTTGAATAGGCAATTGAATTGAGACAAAGACAAGTCGAATTGAAGATGGAAAGAAACAAGGCGGCGGCTGCCTGTACGTTGCCGGCATAATGAACCTCGGCCTCAGCCTCAGCCTCGTGGGGTTTACTTTGATTGCAAGGTACTTTGTACACACTGTAATCGAAGGGTTGAACGTTCCAAGTATTGTTCAGAAGCGTGTTTCAGTGACTTGCTAAACAACCTTGAGATTAAGACATGTCACCTGCGAGTTGAGCTGTGTACTCGTACATGTAGTGATAATAGTTGGCTGTGGGACATATCAAGGATAGGGCCTACAGGCCACTTGCGTACAATGTAGCCTCGGGTATATAGATCGAGCCCCTCACTCTTCAGAGCCGAGAAAAAGCTAACAGATAGATTGTAGATAAAGAAGGGCTGGGAAGGCATAGCTATACAAGTTTCGAGGAGCCATTCTGTTCTCTTCAGTCTACATCTAAAGAGAATGTTATTGCTTAATGGCGAGATGTCGTACTTATAGGCACATGAAGGTCACCTGAATGGGCATTGCATGAAGGGGTGCTGCTGTGCCGCTGGAGGCAACCACTATCTGACACAATATAAGTACATCGATCACTGTCGTGCCACAGTAGACGATGATACCTGTGGGACACCGATCAGAAGACCTTCAAGCCATTATCTTATTCTTTGCGCAATCTACTCAACGATCATGAGCACACTCATGATAAATCTGGTTACTCGTCCCGACACCACCTTTGAGGATCCTTCTACTGATCCAGGAAGAGCCTGGCGGTCTATGATCGACATTCTCTCAGGGCAGTCAAGTTTTTTAACCTTGTACTGGTCTCGCTGGACAGAAAATCCGGATGCTATAACGGTGCTCACTGGTACAGCTAGCTTCCTTGCCCTGCGCGGTACGGTGCACTGACCACTTCTTCTCGTGCAGCTTGGACGTGTTACGAAGTAATAGCGGCATTCGTACGTGCAGGGACTTGCTCGCATTTGACGGACCTTCTCTTGCCTTTCACCGACGGACCGCCCGTATTATCCTGCGTCAATCTGCTCGTACCGCTGTCCCGGCTTCCCGGTCACCGCTGCCAAGTTGTAACGTACACCTTCTCTGAGGCTCTCTCCGAGGACGAAAAAGTCTGTTTCCAACAATCTGTCCACAACTACACGCTAGACGGGAAGTCAGCGAGCTTCGCCATCAGCGGGATGTTTTTTCATGATGAGTCAAAGCCGATTCGGGACACCAATGGAGGATGGACTGTTGGGCTCCCGCTTCTGCAGAATAACACTGGTAATGGTCTGCGAAGGGAACTCGCAAACGGTCACCCAGGTGCTGGAGAAAGTCTCACAGAGCTTCAAGCTCATCTGGAAAATATGAGATTTTCAATAACTAAGCCGGTACCGGAGGTTTATGTTTCGGTCATATTCTGGCGAGATGAAAAGGCCGAAAGCAGCTTTGGACACGGTCGCCGTTGTGCCCGCGGGGATGGAAATTTCAAAAAGGAGGCCCATGATCTCCACTGTTATTTGCACAACGGTTATGAGCGGGATGTGTGGGAGAGAAATCCAAACTGGGATGAAGAAGTGCATCATTGTATCTTCAGCGATGCAGTCCGTCGGAATTAGCTACTCAGCAATTCTTCGAGGCACATGTTACCATGGACAGCACAAGAACTGCTCTGATTTGCATTGGCAACGAGGCTCAAGTGAGGGTCTGCTTCAGTGCCAGGTGTGGATACACATCCACATCATGATCGGATCAAATGAATTCGGGGTTTTTCTATACAGTGGGAAGCATAAAGTGCAAACGCCCATTTGATCGGAGTACCAGTATAACGATCCGTGAACTCACTTAACTCGAAATTCCAATGTCTTTTGTGTCCCAGACGAACATCTCCGACGTGATTTGACCTTGGAAATAGACCGAGTGGACAAGACTCTGAGGCAGACTAGACTGAATTTCCAATGAGAGGATCTGGAATGGACTGAGAGTGATATTTTCGAGTAGCTTGCCCGGAGTAGACCCAGTTGCACCACCGATCTAGAGCCAAGAGGAATCTGGTCACTTGTCGAGTTCGAGTCACCCTGATTTGTTATTCTAAGCCTCGTTTGGCTGCATATACACCTACCCCAATCCCCTAGTACTTCGCTGTGGATAAGACACACTGTCCGTGTGATGCAGGTTCCACCCTTTCATCCAAGTCTGCGAAGGTCTGATCATCCAACTTTCTCTTTCTGTAAGGGCGGACTGGACTAATCAGTCATCAAAATTTGGTCCAATTGGACTGACTCATTGACCTGTCCAATCAGACCGATTAATGAATGGAACAACCATCGACTGGACTGTTGCTAATGCTTACCATGTCCCGTGTTTTATCTAGCATGTGCAGCGCCCACAGCACTCATGAGGCCCCTGTCCTGTCTTTTGAAGCTCGACCTCTGTGCCAAAACCTTCCCTCTATGAACATTGCAGTAGCAAAAATTCTGTAATTGTCCGAATTTTCTTTTGCGCCCTTTTCAGTGGCCGGGGTTTACGCGCCAGGTAGGAACAGAGCTCCCATTTCCGGGCTCTGACATCAGGAATGTCAGCGCCAGTCTTGTCTACGGCTTGCTGATCATCGACTGCAAACATGTTAGCGCCGATACAGGTAAAGAGATCTTCTGGACTTACTGTGTTGAGCATTCAGAAGGTGAGTGAGTTCGTGTAGTAAGGTACCACTGACTGACCCAAAGTCATCAATATGTTCAAGGGGCCCACATCGATCTGGATTGTTTCTGAAGGTCGATAGGTCTGGCTTGTATGTCACTGGGGGGTTAGTGGGGAAACGTCCGGCGAAAGCATTGGGACAAATCGTCAATACGTTAGGTACGAGGTTTACGTTGACATAGGCTGCGATTTTCCCCGACGCACATGCCCCTTCTTTCGGCGTGATACTGTCGTCGTTGACATAGACACTCGGATTCTGTGACGAATCCCAGAATTTGCCCGGCACAGAGGGATCTGGACGGTTGAAAGTCAACACAAGGCGGATTCGACAGAAGTATGGAGAGTATACTGACTTTGACTCGTAAAGGGTGCTTTATCGTATGGCGGATCAGTACCGTCGCCTATGTAATGTGTATCCCAGCGATACCAGTCGCTGTTGCAAAAGAGTAGTATAGCCTGATGGTTTAATTTGGCAAAGTCTACCATCTCCTGATATATACCTATAGCAAGCGTCAATAGATAGGATATCTGCTCCTGTGTTGTGTGAAGTCTGAACGCCTACCACGTATAAAGTCCACACCAGCATCGTTGGCCTGGTTGTTTTTCGAAAGAGTAAAACCTGAGGCACTGGCTCTGATGCCAAACGTTGAGTACATCATCAACAGAATCCTTTGACGGTCCTTCTGGGTGCAGTACTGAGTGTCGGTTTGAACACAGTGTATAGCGTCAACCGCAGATTGGGCCATGGCCATTGTTTCTGCGTCTCGCTTCTGTTAGTAGCGGTATCTCCGCAACATTAAAGTCGGACAGACGACGCAGCACATACCTTGAAAGATGCTGTTGAGCCTTCCTTCATGATCGCAGCTACCCAGGACGTTGCCCCTTGCCACTTTGAACGGTCCAGTAACGTCGACAGCGTAGGCAGAATACGGTGCGCTCAAAAAGAAGAAGAAGCTCAGTATTGAGACGACAGACCATGCGCCTTGACTGAAAGAAGACGGCAGCTTCAGGTCTGTAGGGGAAAGTTGATAATCTTGAACATACAAGGGAGTATGATGCGAGGATCAGAAACGATTCGGTCACTAGGGTTGATGATGCCGGTCTCAAGAGACTTATTCTCAGTCAAAAGAATGACAGAGGAGGAAGTGATCTATATAGAAGAAGAAAGCCATCATCATAAGAGAAGACGCGAGCCCAGGATGACTGGAGAGGCATTGCTGGCTGCAATATTGTTTCCAACATGGAAACTGTCCCATTTGAAGAAACTTGGATGTTGCTCGTGGCGCAGATTGCGGCACTTCACTTTGATGAAACGCAGTTGTAATGTTTTAGTGCCCCAACACATCACTCTGTACTTAGTCAAAATAGCAAGAAGTAAGACGAAGCCCAATTGTATGTAAAGCGGCGGCAAAGATTACGCGGAAAGTGATGTTCTGGACGCAAAAAGCATCGGGAGACGCAACAAGACGGCGTCGCGACGTTTCGACATTGAAAGATGAAACCAACATTCAAGTTCAGAGCTTGCCGTGATCGAGGTCATTTGGCGCCCATTTAAGGTCTACAGAGCGAGGAAAGATGCAATCAATGGCCAAGCCTCAAGATGTTGTGTCTGAGCCTAGGTAACTCAGTGCTGTAGATAGGCTGTCCAATAGGGACGCTATGGGCTTGCTAGCTGAGCCCTGGTAGTAGTTATTATTGGTATACTCGTAATTAGAGCCCGTGGCAAAGCTCGTAATGGAGCTGGTGGATGACTGTGAATCAGAGACAGAGACTATCACAGTCTATCACAAGACATGGGCGATGGCTGCTTGCCCGTCGCCGGGCAAGGGTTGGCCGAGTAGGAGTTGATTACTGCGGAACTGGTTGAGTTGTCGGTTGGCTAAGATGTATAGAAGGTACTTGGCCTGGCGACTAATAAGCAAACGCTGCTCGCTGAGTCTTGCTCTATAGTTCACGAGCTTCGAAATATGTTGGTGGCGTTTAGTGGAACTGTGGAGAGCTGTAGCTGAAACTGCCCGTGGTTGTTCGGTTGACCTGTTTGCTCTGTTTGTACAGTACGGCACTGCTCGTTCCAGGAATAGTTAGAGCAGGAATGACCCCAGCTTGGTTGGACACTACTACACGTTCGTCTTTCATCCCATGCTCTCTCTTGACTCATTATTGATCCACCACATCAAAGCTACGCCATACTATCGGTACATTCGGTAATCATACGCCGCGTTGCCAATGTATAAATATCATTTATTGCCGCTCTGACAACGCCGCCTTCTTAGAGCCAGGGAACTCTGGTATAAAGGCTGCGTTGGCACGGGCTCCTGATGCTGTAGGCAGAGTTTACTGCGTGATACCAGTTTCACTGACGCCGCCTCCTCCGTATTTGCAGGCTTCTTCTGGCGATGCCGGCATCTCTTGTAGATGGCAACTTGGCATCATATATTGGCAGTGTCTGTGTAATTTGAGGATGGCGTTGCGGCGTTGCTGCATTTACGCCGCCCCCTCAGATTAACATGCTATTTCTCAGATCTGGTAGACCATGTTGTTTTGGGTTCTATCATCTGGGTCATCGCCGATGGCTTGTACGCTCACCTGTATTTATCTACCCACACACCTCTCTCCCTCTGTTGTTCCTACATCAACTCCTTCTTGCGTCTCTCAGTCACAACTGTCGAATTTTAATTGCTTGAAAAAGTCCTGGAGCGGGCAGAAATCTTGATTACACACCTTGCACTCGTCATGTACTCTTACGACAGGTATCTCGCTCTCTTTCTACTTGGTTTCGTTGGCTCTTGCCTTGCCTCGCCCTTAGATCCCATCCGACGCCAGGTGACTGGGTCCGCAAACCCAGTCCCTGCCTCCAATGCAATCCAGAGCTCAATCATCAATCAACAAGCATACAACCTCTGTCTCTACGAAAAGTCTCTATCAAAAGATAATAGAGCTTGCACCTCTTTCGGATCGTCGGGAATTGTCCCAGTACAAATGGCGGAAACCGTCAAACCGAGTGGCCGAGACACAGTAGTGACATTTATTGCAACATATCTCACTGCATATGCAGGTCTCAGCGCGGCATCCGCCGTCGCTACAACCAATAGTCAAGGCATCTCTACGACCGTTCCTGTTGGAGAGCTGGGACAAGGCAAGCATTCATCAATTCACAAGATCCGATTAGGGCCGACTAATTGTTACTCACAATATGGACGGTCATCGGCTCACCTGGCAATGTGCCTTATCCCACGGTAGCCCCTTCTCCACCAGTCAACACCAACCCTCAGAGCGGATGGGGTCTTGTTCCCGATGTTCCTGGTTCAACAGGAAAAGACAAACCTCCTGCCCTGAACACAGCGAAGACAGGGTCACTTACGGTCGTTGGTGGTCAGACTATCAGTGTTGGGCCTTCAGGTCTCAGTGTTGATGGAACCACATTAAAACTTGGGTCTACAATAACCTTGGGTTCAATTCCTGTCATTCTCCAGACGTCTGACCTTATTATCGGTGGAGCTCATGTACCTCTCACTAGTGGTCCAGCAAATCCTACAGAGAATCCAACCGTCAATCCAACTGCGCATCCAACCGCAAATCCAACCATCAGTCCTGCTTCTACAACAAGCCTCATAGCGCAGCTCACAGACGGTACCTCAACCACAAGCGTCACTTTTGTGCCCACTTCTTATTCGGCTTACTCCGACCTCAGCACTACGCTCACCACGCAAACTACAGACAGCGGCCATCATACAGTACCGATTGTCATTGGACCTCACGGACGAGGTTGGGTTTGTATTTTGTGTGCAGGAGGTGGTGGCGGCAGTTTCCACTGGCCAGGCCCAATTCCGTTCCCCAAGTTCGCGCCGCCTTGCATTGGCAACTGTGGGGGCGGCGGCGGCGGCGGCGGTAAGGGAAATCCGAGCAACCCCACTTCTGATAAACGTACAACCACAAATGAGCAATGTACGTCCACGAAGACAGCAAGCGATTGTAGTGTATTCTGCTCTTCGACGGGATCGTCATCGACTTGCTACTCTACGAAGTGTTACAGTACTGTGACCGGTTGCTCTGCTATTGGTACAACAATCACAACCGGTCCCCCGAAGAGTACTGCTCCGACTGAGAAGTATCAACCATTCATTCTCGATGAAGAGATCCCCGTCAATGCTGCAGCGGTTGATTCACTTGCATCGGCAATGACGTTTCCGTCAACCACTGATACATCAGGTGCGGGCACATCAACAACATCAAATCCAAGCAGCAGCCCCACGTGTAATCGAATGAGTAATGTTGGGCCGGATCCTAACTTTGCTAACAGTTTAGCTGCAATTTTTTGCGACACCTCTAAAACTGATTTAGCAAAGATGCAAGTAAAGTCTTGGCAGCAAAAGATCTCAGTCCTACTGAAAGTATTTATCCAGGGTTGTCACTTCGATTTGAATATAAGAAGTCCAACGGGAACTGCCCTCTAAACTGCAAGGATACTTACAAAATTCTTATCTCTGCATGTAAGATAACATTTCGATTACGGCTCCTTATTGCATAAGACTGACAATTACCCATCATCTAAATAGGTCAATATGACAGCCATACCCTTACAGGTAACGGCGACTTCTCACAGGGCTGCGGTGACTATAAATTCAGCATATTGACACCCAACCCCGCCTCAACCGCTCCTCCTGCCTCAACCAACACGGGGGCTCCACCTCTACCCACGCAAACTGGACGGACCTGTTTTGCAGGCACGCAATGGGGCAAGTTCAAGTTTGATCGGAATTGGGCAGTTAACAACCCCATCAAAAACACGTGTAAAGTCCATGGGCAGATGAGCCAAAACAGTTTGTTAGCGACTGCGCAAATCACGGGTGACCTCAAGGATGGTGTTCTCGTCCTAGACGCCACAGCGGACAAAGCCTGTCACGGGAAGGTGCTCGATGTCAATGCTTGCGAGGAAGGCTTCCAATCAGCAATAGACAACTGTGAGTTACTCCTGGCGGGATCTAAATATTCAATACTGAAGGAGCAAGATTAAACTTTTGTTAGGTGACACGCACTCCAGCGAAAAGTTCGGGGGCACTGTCAATGTCGGGTGTATGCAATTTTCTGTGTACACTTCACCAACTGAGCAAGTTGACTAGGGAGACCTCCATCTACTGTAATGTGTCTCTACAAGTCCGGTATTCTTTTCATACTTCTACGCACCCTCAAACATTATCCTCAAACTTACTACATTACGGCGAAGAGTACGTTGGAGAGTAAAGTGTCTCGGCCCATATCGTCTGTTTCTGCTCAGATTTCGAATTGCACAAAGCGAAGTGATATCTATATCCATGCACTTCCGCATCTTGAACGGGTACTTGTCGCTGAGATTGTTAGACTTCTTGTTCTGACGCTTCCTCTTTTGCAAGGGAGTCAATTCAGATGTGATAGTGTACTGTCATAGCCGCAATCACAGTACTACAGATCATGCTTCCCCTGTTCTAGATAGATATACTGTCCAGGTTGGCGAAGCTGGACCCAACCAAGTAACCATTAATATGTAGTTTGACCTTGACGCTGGGACACATGGGATGAGACTGTTTTCCGGCGAGTGTTGAGCCAACGACCCCCGGTATGGAACTCGCTAACAGAGTATTGTGTGCACGGAACCCTATCAGGCTTATTCCTTCGGAGAGCTAAGACTAGGTGACTATCTCCAGGGCCGAAATAAATTTCAGAGACACCACTCAGCGCGAAACCGAAAGATTCGGGATCGCCGAATTTTGAGCATCCCGTCCGCTCTGCCATGCATAAACCACACATCAGCAGATTGAGAGCTAGGTCTGAGACGATCAGCGAATACTCGCTGTTATATGTTTTGCTATTTGTTCTTCCTGCCCGCTTTGTAATCCCTTAAGTCTTCTTATTTGCGGCTATAGAGTGCTGATGAATGCCGGCGAGGGTACATGGCTCGCTCACTCGGAGATGCGATAGGAATTTTGAGCCATTCAGCGACCTGGGACCGAGAGTATCGATAGACGCCAAAATGCCAGTCGGGTTAAGTAAGGTATCAACATCATCTACTAGTGGATTTGCTCTGTGGATGTCGATCGCCACTCTTCAACGTGCTATATTATCTGTTAGCACGCTCTCAACATGATAGTGATAACCTCAGTGGTGTTTTCATAAGCTGGCGGATTGATTTAGCACTCACCATTGACGACGCCAAGAGAACGTACCGGCTGTGGTGTCTTTCGGGATACAATAGCGCCTCAAAGGCCTCCCTTCTCAGTGCAAAGTTCATGATGTTGGCTCGCCGCGCTGTCTCTTCAACAACTCCCTATTCTGTTCGCTTGTGATGGTAATCTTCCCCTTCCGGGCTTGCTCTAGCAACTCATCGCAGCAGCCTCCATCTCTTCTGTTGATTTCACTTAGCTCCGCCTCCAGCTCTGGCGCCACGGTGACCATCGCACCTTTCCCCGACTCGTCAAGCAGCTGCTCCTCAAGCTTGCGTAGTTCCCGGTCCGTCGCATCCGTGTCCTCACTTCTTTTGGCCGTTTCGAAATCGAGAAGCACGACTCTAGATTCCGAAATAAGGAAGTTGTGCTTATTTAAATCTCCGTGAACGATGCCCAGATCATGAAGTTTCGACACAACAGCGCGACAAGCAGGAAGGTCGTCTGTGGCAGCATGGCGGCCCTCCACTCTCTCAAGCAAGAAGCCAACAATCCTCCCTTCCTCGGTCAAATGGCCTAAAAATCTAGGCCCTATGCCATGGCCCTCGATCCAGGCATAGGCTTGGGTCTCAGCTTCGTAATAGTCGATCTCCCACGGAAACCTGGCGAATTTGGCGATGATCGGTGTGTTGAAGAGTTCCGACGAAGCTTCGTAGACGTTTGACATAAGCATCTTGCCCAGGTTGAGGAACAGATAGTCGAGTTTGGTAGCGTGCCATGGGTGCGTGATACCGCGAAATGCCTTCTGTACGGTCCATGCAAACTGGGGTTTGGTGGTCTCGATACTCTTTGTAATATGTGCAAGGTTCCAGTCTCCAGGGGGAAACGGTGGCAACTTGGAGAGCAGGGCCGGAGGGAAGCACAGGTCGTCTGTATCGTAGATACCACCGTCGATGGAGACATATTTGATCTTCTTCCCGTCCACGAGGACTCGATAGTAGCTTTCGAAGCCGCAGTCGTCCACGCTCAAGGCAAGTATCTTCAAGTCATCAGGTTCTGACATAACTGAATTCGTTGATGCCGGGTTGAATTCATCGTTTCTTGGGATTATTTTGTTGGACCCTTTCGCAAAGGTGTCACAGTGACCGCTCCATGCGCGGACAGTCTATGACCCAACAGTCGCATGGGCTTGGTCGAATGACATAGGTATGGCAGATCCCACCACCGGATATACTAGGGTAACATCTTTCATAGGTGGCCGTCTAGAATTAATAATGTTCAGTTGAACATGTCACAGCCAATTGAATGCCGTGTTACGCCGACCACGGGCTACGCTAGCCCAAATCCAAACGCAACCAACAACACGAACAAAGAGGAATTTCTCTATCCCTACGGATCTGGACTCGAGGCTGGTACGAAGTACATAGTTCAACCACTTCAAAGATTTAGGAGGTGACGATGGTCTATTGGGCAACGTTCCACGAGAATGGTCGACCATGCCTTGGGAAGGGGGTCAGAACACTGGAATGCTGTGTGGTCCTCCTGACGCCAGCCTTTTGCGTTTTTGAACATATTAAATGACTTTCTCTGCCAGAGCATTCCGAGCGTACTATCTATCGAGGATAGCTTTCCTTTAGCAAATTTGATATCGAAGTGGGCATATAATTGCCATTTATCATTCTCTCATACAACCAGATGCCGATCTCATCCTTGGTGCTCAAATTTGGTATCTCTTTCCTCCTACTTGGTTGCCGTTCAGTCGAAGCAACTAGTCTATACATGCTTCAGGACAACTACGAGGGGACATCATTCTTTGACGAGTTCGAATTTTTCACTGTAGGTAGTCTGCACTCCGCGTTCTGAGACGGCACTGTCATGCATCCGGAGAAACTGAAGGTCCTTCGCAGCAATCTGATCCAACACATGGTTTTGTACAGTAAGTAGCTCCCACGTATAACTCGACGCGAGACGGGAGATAACATCATGCAATAGATATGTTGACGCTACTACTGCTCGCAACTCCGGCTTAATCTCGAGCTCCGCGAATTCAACCTATATCGGTGTCGATCATACAAATATCTACCCAGTTTCGGGCCCAGGAAGATCTAGCGTTCGTATCCAGAGTAAGAAATCATATAGTCATGGACTGTTCATCGCCGACATCGCACATATGCCTGGCGGGGTGTGCGGGACTTGGCCTGCCTTGTAAGCGCCACCACCGCAGGAATACCTTGGGAGCCTTTTGCATGTCAGTCACTGATGCTTCTTATAGCTGGACTGTCGGACCGGATTGGCCTAATAACGGAGAAATCGATATCTTCGAAGGAGTCAATCAAGCGGCGAACAACCTGATGTCTATGCACACGTCAGAAAACTGTACAGTCGCTGGCTCTGGGGAGACTGGTACATTGGTCACAAACGACTGCTTCGTCAACGCTGTGGGTCAACCTGGAAACTCAGGATGCGGTGTGACTTCGGCTTATACGGATTCCTATGGAGCGGGATTCAACAATGGCCAAGGTGGTGTTTATGCAATGGAATGGACATCCAATGCGATTAAGATATGGTTCTTCTCGCGTGGTTCCATTCCTGCAAGCATCAGTGCTGGTATCCCGGACACAGCTACATTCGGAACACCAGCTGCCAATTTCCAGGGCTCCTGTGACATTGATTCGCATTTCGCGGACCAACAGATTGTAAGGCTTAGGCATCGACAGGAAGCACAGCTCTCGTTTGTGGAAGAAGCTGACAAAGAGTAGGTCTTTGACACAACTTTTTGCGGCGACTACGCGGGGAATGTGTGGACATCAGGATCATGGTCAGTCTCCTCAATCCTAGTGCTGAGTACCTGCTAGTATCATGGAATATTGACATTGATCACGAATTCTTACAGTTCCACTCAAGCACCTACGTGCGTTGAATACGTCGCCAACAACCCCAGCGCCTTCACCAATGTCTTTTGGGCTATCAACTCCCTCAAAGTTTTTCAGCAGCTCATTACGACTGCTTCGTCGAGCTCTTCGTATCTTTCTTCGGTTACCCCAGTAGCCAGCACATCACCGATCTCGGCGGTGCCAGTGGGTATGGGTCGGACTAGCACCACCTCAAGTGAAGGACCGCCGACTTCTGTAGGCAGTGGTCCTCCTGCCGCTTCGACTGATGCCCATAGCTCCACGTTCTCGACAGCTTCAAGTGGTCAGTCATCCACCACATCAGACGTTGCGAAGTCATCCATGACTACATCGTTCATAAGACCGGGCATTCGACCAACTCAAGCATGCCGTCAACTGTCA
>JAABUP010002043.1_pt1 | contig 40609 bp, 46 predicted proteins | sample 5559201 | NCBI WGS metagenome assembly JAABUP01 (sample SAMN10711887, study PRJNA513373) | rock metagenome | isolation source: Antarctica rocks | place: Antarctica | reverse complement strand
ACTGCCTGGAGAGCTGGACACTCAAAAATCATGTGCAATTCATCTGCCACAGCCACACTACCACAATGTGTGCAGACCCTACTGGCTCTGGCAACATGCTGACCCCCAGCAAAACGCCCGAGAACAAGGGCTGGAACGAACCCGTTGATACTTGGCTTCGGAGCAATCATCCAAAAAACCGACAACGATGCGAATTGGCGAGCGACAGGACGTTCACTGCTGACTTACCTATGAAGACAGCATTTTCGCGCGGTTTAGTACATGATCTTGACTGCATCAGAAAGTGCTGTGCTGTCATTGCTGCAAGCCCACCATGCAGGCATAACTCAATAACCCTGTAATATATGTTTAAAGGTGCTGTGCGGGCACTACCAGTCCCTCACAAATCGCACAAACGTACTGGGACCCCACTCACGCGATGAGAACGACCTTTGCATTATGTAAAACAAGTTGCTTCATGCACTAGGACACAACTGTTTTCATAGCTGATAATGACGAATTTACTCATGGGCAGGTGTCTAAATGCAGATATGCTACACATTTCTGGCCCTGGTACGTTGTTTGGTTGAGACCTCCAATTTGTAGCAGGCAGGATTCTGGTAGCTCTGATTGTCAACAATCTGCACCCATACATTGGCTATCCCAAGCGTTGGCTGTGACGAAATACGCCAGAGGTCAGCAATGGTTTCAGGCCTAGCAATTTGGCAGCGCATATGCTCAACATATTCAGCACCCATAGCACTTACATGCAGCATGGTTGTGAATAGCTGAGTGATAAGCAGCTGATCAATCAGTAAACAATTACCACGTGTTAACACCAGTACTGTGCCCATCCAAAACTACGAACAAGCCAAAATTATAACCAAGCCAAAAAGCTGCCTGAGAGGTAAAGCCCTGTCCAGCTCTATAACACTGTCAACACCTGTATGTACTTGTTCCAAAGCCTTAGTGCCTATCCCAGGAATGCATGTACCCAGTCCAGGAATGTATATATATATATATATCTATATCCCAGGAGCGTGTGTACCAATTTCATGTATACACCACCATGGTGCTAGAGAACTACAAAGAAGGCTCAGAGCACTGAGCAGATCATAAACACACAGGAAACAATTTGCATCCGGGTGGAACCAAGCTTTCAATGCACGGTGACACATCAGCATGAATACTACAACAAAAAACCTACCGACTCTAGACAAGGTAGATCTAGAACCTCCAGGAAGTAGCTTTGCAAAGGCAACTCCCAGGACTGGTTGTGCCAGAATATACGCATTGCCCTGACTGAAGGCTAGCGTTCAAAATGTTGGCTACACTTGCAGATTCTGAATGCTGAGACTTCATCCCAAAGGGAAGAAAAAGCACATCCTGTGACTCCCAGTCCAAAAACGTCTAAAACTACAAATGGTAATGTAAGTTAATGGCTGCCTCTGTGCCAAAAGGCATCAAAGTCTTCGAGCCATTCTGTGTCTTTGCATTAGATTTGAACGCAGAGCATTTGAACAAGGGCAGATACTCATGTGGGTTCTCTTGACCGATTAATTCAATGTACTCCTGCAACGCAAGCCATTCAGACTCCATGTCGTCTGTCTGAGCTGCCTTCAGGAGGACTGATTTGGGTTGCATGCCTCTGTGGCTGGCAAACGCTTCCAAAGAGCTCTCTACAGTCATCAGGTAGGGGTAGGCATGGACTATGATTAAGGCCCACTGTCTTGTTGTCAGAACCTGCGCCAACGGTGGGGTTGAATTAGCCCCAGCAACAGCACCTGGGAAACTAGCAGCACTGCACAATGTATGTGCAGCCACAGTTGGTCACTAAACCACACAGGGTGTTACAGTATGCCATATGTTACAGTAGGCCATACAGTATGTTTATATTAGTTTGATGATACGTGGTGTGTACACGCATCTGCAACACTTGATCTGAGTGACAACTCATGACCTTTGTTGTTGCACCCTGTCAGTGGCGAGCCATGCCTGACTAAACAACTGGGGATGGACGACCTAATGTGGACAGATGATTGAGCACTAAGGATTGATGAGTAGTGGCATGGATGGTCTTACCCCTCGCCTTGCTGCTGCTGCTATCCTGTGATACACTCTGTAATCTTCCTGGGCGTTCTGCTGTAGCTGCGCAGCGAGAAGGGACACCTGCACACCACCACACCACTTTCTTGAACAGAACAATACCGCCAGACCAACTTGCTGGAATAAAAGGGACCTTCACACATTTAGCAGAAGGGAACAAGGAGGAATGAATAGAAAGAGAAAGGGGAAGTGAAGAGGGAGGGGGGGGGGGGAGCAAGGGGCTGGGGAGGAGGTTAGAGAAAGGGATGCAAAGGCAAGCGCTGCTCTTGACTCTGCCAGGCAAAGGATCACGGTCCTGACTACTGCAGATGCTTGTTGGCACGGACAACAAGAAGCATTAAAAGAGAACAACAAGAGAAAAAGCAGCGTGGAGGAGATGAGCAGACCTTTGTGGTGCCAGGAAGGGGGACATGGTCCTGGCCATTGACTATGCACCTTGCAGCCTGCACAACAAGAGCTTCCCGTTCCCGGGCCAACACAGCGCGCCTGGTGAGATAGATGCGCCTCAGGTGCTCCATGTCATCCAGCTGCTCATCTGATAGCTGCATCAGAGCCTACAGGCAAAACAGCAGGTGCAATAGTTGCTCAGGCATATCACAGCTAGAGAAGCATTGCGTTTGCGTCTAGCTGGTGTACTAAAGCACTGTTACAGTGGGGCTGTGTACTACATCCGAGACACAATGCCACAAACAGATAAAATCCCATGAGAAGATGTGGGCAGAGAGCAAGAACACCTGCAAACAAAATGCTGTGCCTTGTTATGGAAGAAGCATACAAATGTGCCCAGATCAGAGCAGAGTCTATTTGCAACAATACAAAAGCAACAAGTGCAAGCAGAGCTGCTGAGACCCTTGCAGAGCACGGTAAAGGAGACCAAAAGAAGGAAGCAAAGAGATGGCGGAGGGAAGTGGCCAGCAAACCCACCACAGAGGAAGCATAGTAGTGCGCCATGGACTGTGTCTTGGCCAGAGCAGGATCCAGCTTGCCATGCAGCATGGCCTCATGCACCTTTAGATTCAGCAGCTTGATGCACCCTAGTAGCTGACTGCTCTCATCTGTCAGCTTGTGCATCATATCCACAACAGGACCATCTGTTGCCTCTCCAATTTGTAGCAGGCAGGACCCAATGCTCTGAATGTAGTCCTGAAGCACGCAATGTATGCCAGTCAGCATACGCTGCCATGAGAGTCATGCAGTCATATGCGCACTTCAGTTGCACTCCAGAGTCCAAACTGTGAGTTTCAAGACTGACGAAAACAAATGTAGAGGTGTATACACAAGAGGCAACTGGCATGGGAATAGCAGTGCATGTGCTGCCGGTTGCAGCAAAGCATGTATGTGCCATAGCGCTGTAATCATGTCTGGTATCTAGCAAGTGCAGATAAAAACATACATGAGTGTTTAACGAACACATCATGCTTCGTTAATTGTAAACACTGAGCAACTCATGCCCTTGGTGATCAATACATGCATCCCTACTGTTGCTTTATATACGTATGTACGCTATGTCAGACTGCTATTGATGGCATCAACATGAAAACACATTGCTTGGATTGCAGATATGACACACTGAGGTGCATGTGACATGCAGAGGCGCATATGACATGCTGAGGCACATGCGGCACGTATGCAGACAGACAGCCTTTGACTGCATGTCAGCCATCTCACCGTCCACAAACTAGCAAACTCTGGCACTCCCATCTTGGCTATTTCATGGACAGTAATGCTGTTGGCTTGACCTCGCACTGATGATACCAACACAGGTCCTTGTTCTGAGTCTTTGATCTCTTGTGAAATGTAGTGCCTCACAGATTTGGTTGAGGCATCCTGTGACACGATGCACTGCCATATTGTTGTGTGTCTGCTGGATGTGCGCAAGAGCTGTTGTATATGTAATGAACAGACGTAAATTTGATGCTGCTCAGCTGCTGAACAAGAGCATGAAAGGCGCTAGACTAATTGTGGGCCAACAAGCAAGGGCGTACAAAAGTGCGTAACCAAATGCATCAACAGATGCATCAGAAAACTGCAACAGCAAATGCTCATGCAAGCAAGCAGTTCTCCACATGTGTTACGATTTCCCTTTGCTCTGCACACACCTCTGACATCGCTTGATGTGTCCTTTGACCAAGATTCAAGTGTAAGCATTTCTCTAGCAAAGCATTCTTGTTTTCCAGTGTGCTCTGCTGCTCCTTGAGCCGGTCTAGCTCAGCAACTGTTTTGGCCAACTCATCTGCAAGTGCTGCTGAGCTTGTCTGCAGCACCATGGGCAGAGTCTTAGTGTGACCTTTGGTCATAATGAAAAGGTATGGAAGCATGCTGCAAGCGGCTACCACTTTTGATGCAACTTGGCATGCACGCCATCGAGCATCTGTGACAGCTTCAGTTTTGCACTGGGTAAGTCAGCTTGCAGGGGTTATGCACCTGGGGTGCCAGCGGTTTATTGAGCTTTCGCCTCTTGCCTGTCTCCTGTCTGACAGCTGCATCCTGGCTTGATGCAGAGGCAGTACCTTTGACTAGCTGAGATTCGCTGGTTGCTGTAAGAGCGCAGACAGGAGGCTCGCCATCACACAAACTGAGTGGGGAAAGTGCACCCTCGTATTCTACAGCAGCATGATCTCCGAACAAAGACAGCGCCTCGTTCCGGTAGGTAGCGGGGACGAAAGGGACAGGCGGCCAACTCAATCTTCCATGACTCTGTTGAGTGTCTTGACTTTTCTCTGCGCCGCTGGTAGTATCAGCACTGAATAGTTGGGAGGCAAGGTACGCGTGCAAGTGAGTATCGTTTGACACGTCACTTTCTGCGAAAATGTCTGACGCGGCAGCAACTGGTGTTGCTGCCAAAGCAGTGGAAGCCGCACGTGATGATGATCCGTCAGGGACAGAGCGTGGCATGTTGCCGAAGGCTATATGGGAACGAGATCTTGTTGCAAGGTGGGCTGACGGGAGAAGGGCAACGCACACGGCACGGCGGGAATTTGCTTATCGTTGTAATGTGCTTTCCAATGCTAGCAATGAGAAGCGGGAAAAATACCTTGTACTCCAACCACATGAGCGACAAGGATCGGAAGGAACCCAGGAATTTCGTTGACATGTGGCTTCGGAGCAATCGATGAAAAAAACGATAACAATGCGAATTGGCGAGCAGACAGGACACTCACTGCGGACTTCCCGGGTATGAAGACAAAAATTTTGCGCGGTTTAGTACATGATCTTGACTGCATCAGACAGTGCTGTGCTGTGGTTGCTGCAAGCCCATCATACAGGCTTAGCTCAGTAACCCTGCAATATATATCAACTAATATACGTATTATCATAGGTGTTGTGCGGGCATTCTCAGTCCCTCACGAATTGCACAAACGTACTGGGACCTCGCTCACGCGATGAGAACGACCTTTGCATGATGTAATGACGAATTCGTTCATGGCCAGGTGTCTAAGTGCAGATATGCTTACACTTTTCTGGCCCTTGTACGTTGTTTGGTTGAGACCTCCACGACCTTTTTGTCCGTAGGCAGGCCCTTACGGCGTCGTACTTCACCTATCATAGTGCGTGCAAGGTTAGCTGTGCCCACGCCTTGTCCTTCTTCACCAAACTCTTCTCGCTCTTCCTCTGTGACTGGCATAAAGAATGGGTCTATCTGAAGCCGCTCCCAATGCGACAGCATTAGTGACGCCGAAGCAGCACCTGAATCAGACCACAGCCTCACTTCCACAGGCTTTGTCCATGCATGAATACTGATCATTGGCATGCTCGGCATGCTTTTAAAGTCCATGTGTGATTGCTGCTTTGGCAAGTCCTCTGGTGCGCGTGACATACCTCAAGCAGAGAATACTCCTTTTGCTTGAGAACCCTGTCTGCCTGAGGAGTCACAAACATCACAACAGAAAGAGCAACATGCAAGACTGATTGCACATTCACGCAGCTAGACCGATTGCACCTTTCCACAGCAGCGCATGCAAATGAAACAGACCACAGCACAGACCTGACGATTGCCGCCGCATATCGTTGGCAAAGCCAAAAGAGGCCTGTGCCGGCATATAGGCATGGATGCTGAACAGATCACTCCCCTCCCTCATCTCCTCTCTCACTACTCTGGCTCTTCTTCTGCCTAGTACTGCATACACCCCTGTATCGCAACAGCAACACGTGTCAACAACTGTGCTAGTAGTCTGTATGAAGCTCAAGTGCCAAAACAGTTCCGTCACTATGCCTGCACACACGCAGACAGACATGTAACTGCACAGACGATCAGCTGCACAGACAGACAAGTGCACAGACAGTCACCTGAGAGGGCCTCGGAGGCAGTTGAGACTTGACACAGGAACATGGCCTCCACCAAACGGGGGCCGCCCTCCAGCACTGCCCTCCTGAAGGCCTGCCGCGCTGTGCTGGTCACCTGAGAAGGCACAGCATCTTCCTTGGACAAAGACAACAGGGCAGCAACGAGGCGGTGACGAGGCAGCTAGAGTAGCAAAGCAGCATTAACAACAGCAAGAAGAAGTGCAGGCTGTGGTTATGTCCTGCAGATTGTAAAGGGTCAGGTCAGCTTCCTTTGCATCCTGTCTGTTGATCTTCTGGGAGCGCTACTGATGGCTGCAAAACAAGGCATGCCTGCCATACTGGATGGACAGTCCACAGCTTACAAGCTTGACCAAAAACATGGCACAGCTAACAGCTGCTGTTGCCACAAATGTCGCAGCAGAGCAAATGAGCTTGCCCCGTCATTGCCACCTAAACATCCACCTAATCACCTTCCACCTGACATATTGCCAGCCAAGTCCAAATCAAATTACATTACAAGAGACAGGGTGTACATGATGACCAAAATGTTGGTCAAATGATCAGTTCAACTGCAAGGAATGCATTGCCAGCAAACTTTGGAGCAGTTGTGTACTGCTGAAATGCCATGTAGCAAAGCCTACCTGACCAGAGAAGGGTCCATACACTTCTTCTGCCAGATTCACATTCCCAGGATTATCTTCCCCTTCCGGCACATTCAAACGCGCCTCCACCTCAAAGGCAATGCCCCACATGGGCTCATCACATAATGGCCCTGCAGCTGTGGCCAGCTGGTATCCATGCATGATGCCAGATTCCACACTGTGCTTGATTCTGTCCCACCCCGGGCCCATTGAATTGGGGCGGGTTGTGTCATTTTGGGGTGCCAGACCCAACATGACTGAGGCTTCAGACCGCCCCAGCTGTAGAGTCACTTGACTGGTGCCTGCCTGCAGAACCCCACATCAGCATGGAATCAGGATTTGAAGGTATTAGAAGGTATTACAAGGTGTGGAAGTAAGAGCTGTTTGAAGGTATTAGAAGGGTTTAAAAAGGTGTGGAAGTTGGAGCTGTTTTGAGTTTAGGGCTACCTTGGGTGTAGGGCTGTTTAGAAACTTAGGCTGCTGAGATTTTATGGTTATCAGGATTCATCGTCTGGCTGATGTGTAAGCACTCTGTAAGGATGATTTTGAGTGAAGTGCATCAAGCCTAGCATGATGGGAGCTTGAAAGAAGATAAAGTGTGAGTGTGCTTCCTATGTCACCTCATACCGCGATGCAAATTCAGTCATGATGAGCAGTTTTACATACAGCCACGAACAACTGCTGTTGCAAGAGCAGTTTTCAACACAGCATGTTATCGCATGAGCTTTTCAACACAAGAGCCATGTCCTATCACAGAAGCATATCATCACAATCCACAACATCTTTGTCACCAGATATTCGCCGTTATCAAAATAGGAAACTAATGATCCTGCGCTGTCGTGATTGATCTGACATACCCTTGCACTGAGCTCACTGTGAGCATCTGCCTCAGCGAGCTCTGAGGGCCTGAGTGCAGGGTCCTCAACTTGAGGCCCCCCAGGACCCCCAAGATCCGCCTGGGCTGGGTGCGACGCGCTCTTCTTCTCCTGCTTGGCTGACAGTCGCACGACAGCAGAATCTGGCCCGGAAAAGAGACTGGCGGAGGTGGTTTCGGAGCTCAGGAGGAAGTTCGGGCCAATCCTTTTTGGTCCCAGTGACCAGATTCTCTGCAGCCATTCAGCCAGCATAACACAGTCAGTATTCAGCGTAAGCATGTACTCCTGTGTCCAAGAATCTGGAACGGCTTCAGGAACGCACAGTACAAGGTCTTTGTCACGCTGCATGCTGCATCTGGTTCCTGGCTACATGCACAAAATGCATTACAGGCTTCATGCATGCTCAGCAGGCTGCATGGCAGCTCACACTAGCAGACACACTAGCAAAAGTGATAACGTGTATGGTCTGCCTCTTGACTGCATGTAATAAAGCCTTCATCATGCGTACTGCTTGAAGGGTCTCAGTGCACTTTAGACCAACCGCTACATGAAGTGACAGCACGTGAGGTGCTTGGGCCTGGTGTCCACATGGGCTAATGTCATACCTTGAGCAGCTCAGGTGAGCCGGCTTTAGCTTCCTTTGCTGCTGCAATCAGCCGCTGCTTCAGAAGCCCAACCTTGCCTGAAGCCAGACTGCCTCCTTCCCCCATGCTTGAGGTTGCATCACCATTATCATTAATGCCCATGGCTCTCTCATTTGCGCCATCTATGCCACTTACCTCCCCTGCAGGATGTTGAACCCCCTGTGATCTGTCCCCTGATCCCCCCTGAGACCCCGGCATCCCCTCTGCATTACTTACAGCCTCTGCCATGCTGTGACTCTGATCCTGACTACTGCTGCTGTTCTCAGCTGCTGCTTGCGAGGCTTCTGCAGCTGCAGGTGATGACTCATCATTGGCTGGCAGCTGCGCAGATGATGACTCATTGCTTCCCGGCAGCTGCGCAGACGTTGACTCATCATGGGCTGACTGGTGCAGAGAGTCAGCAGCAATCTTCAAGTTGCTTTCGGCATCTTGCACTGCATCTGATCTGTTGCTATGCGTCTGCTGATCTGTGCCACTCACTACTGTGTCACCATTCACTGAGGTATCTGCAGTTGATTCTGAAAGAGGCGTGGTTGAGGCGTCTGTGCGTTCTTCATTTGGAGAGCTATTGGATGCAGAGAGTGTCATGCGTATGAGGTCTGCATTCTCATCAAGTGCTGTGGCTACCGGGCCGGGAAGGGCTACAGCTTTGATGCGTATGGTGCAGACACCATTTGCTGTGGTGGCTTCTATGACCTGCAGCATCAAGAACAAGAACAATGAATGCCAGTATGTGTTACAGGATACTACTCTTTGATGCGTATGGTACACACACTGTTTGCTGTGATGGCTTCTATGACCTGCAGCATCAAGACCAAAAACAATGAATGTCAGCTTTGATGCGTATGGTGCATACACCGTTTGCTGTGGTGGCTTCTATGACCTGCAGCATCGAGACCAACAACATGAATGTCAGCTTTAATGCGTATGGTACAGACACCGTTTGCTGTGGTGGCTTCTATGACCTGCAGCATCAAGACTAGGCACATGAATGGCAGTTTGTGTCATTGGGAATGCACTTTCTGCATGATTGACTTGTGGTGTAACAACAATGCAAGGCAGAAAACAGGCAGTGAGGCAACGTGCTGATTGAAGTATAGCAGTAGCACCCTGACATAGCAAAGGGTATGAACACTCAGGCAGCTAGCAATGCAGCCCAGCAAAGGTTCATGTGTATTTGTCTGATCAGCGCACTTGCCAGGAGGTTGTAGTTCTACGCTTTGGGCATCCTTAGTCAACTCTTACCATACCAAGGCACAATTCGTATGTTCAAGATATGCTCGCTTGGATGGACTTGGCAGACTCTGGAGGAGAGCACTGGTGGACAGCACTAGTGGCCAGTGATGGTGGACAGCACTGGTAGACAGCATTGGTGGACAGCACTGGTGGACATCAGTGGTGGACAACAATGGTGGACGACATTGGTGGACAGCGCTGGTGGACAACAGTGGTGGACATCACTAGTGGACAAAACTGGTGGACGACATTGGTGGACAGCACTGGTGGACATCACTGGTAGACGACACTGGTGGACGGCATTGGTGGACACCACTAGTGGAAGTGGACAAAACTGGTGGACGGCATTGGTGGACAACACTGGTGGACGACATTGGTAGACATGACTTGTGAATGACACTGGAGACAGCATTGGCAAACATCAGTGGCACAGGGCGACAGTACCTTTGGCGGCTTCACGATGGCTTCTGGGGACTCAGACTGCAGGAAGACAGATTCCCTGAAGGCCACCAGGGGAGGCGAGACCTGCAGCTGGATGCGCGCAAACCTTTCCTTCAGGTCCTTGATCACCGTCTCAAGGTGCACTTCCCCTGCAAACAGCATTATTTGTCAAGTGTGCATATGAAACCTGGAGCTGAAGCTATCTGTTTTGGCCAACGCATGCACCAATCTTTGCAGGCTGCCTACTGCAGTTGGCCTGAATCTGGAACCTAGAATCGAGACCTGACTTTGAAAAGCTGGATCTGGATCTGAAACCCTGGATCTGCAGACCTTGATCTGCAAAGCTGGATCTGCAAACTTGGATGTGGCACATTTGTGAGGCATGCTGCTCAGACCCAAATTTGTTGATGCAACCTGCTAAAGGTAATGTGTCCAGTCCCAGGCTGCTTGCCTGATAATGTGTGCATGCTTGACTCAGTTGCGTATGGTTGAGCATCAGCATCAGTATGCTGCACTCACATGCACACACATTCACTACTTGAAATGACCCAGAATGTCAACCTATTGTGTCATATCTTCCAGAGAGTATTGCTCTTCATCCAGCATCGTGCAAGTCCAGTCGTGCAGACCTGCTACAGTGTTGCAGCAGAGGCAATGCACATCACAGCATGAAGTATTTGGGCAGGCCCTGCAGCCTGACCAGACATGAGTAACGATGACGAGGATGATAGTATGGCTGCAGCCACATGTGTTTTAGTCAGGCACTGCAGCCAGATGTGTCTAACCAGGCACTGCAGCCCTGCTTGATAGGGTGTGATGATCACCCTCATGCAAATGATGTTGATGATGGTACTGTACCTGCAGCGCCCAAAACATACTCTCCCTTGTCTTGCAGGGTGACCTCCAGGAAGGGGTCAGCCCTGTTGAGCAGGCGCAAGCCCTCCACCAGGCGGGGCAGCTCACTGGGCAGGGCTGCCTCCACTGCCACCCTCACTATGGGAGCAGCCTGCAGTCAACAGAGCAGTTTCAGCAGTGCGGTATCGACGATTTGGGTAAGTGAGCAAGTGGATGGGTGGGTGGGTGGGTGGGTGAGTGAGTGAGTGAGTGAGTGAGTGAGTGAGTGAGTGAGTGAGTGAGTGAGTGAGTGAGTGAGTGAGTGAGTGAGTGAGTGAGTGAGTTACCTGGAAGAGCATGGGAGCCAGGGGTCGGCAAGCCGGTGAGGAGGTGATGGTGGCTGACTTGAGTATAGCGGTGCCCAGGCCACCAATGGCAATGACATTGCCTGCGGGCACCTGGTGCAACCTGTCCAGGCCTCGCCCCATCATCAGGTACAACCCATCCACCTGCACCAGCAGACAGCAACAGCCTGAGCAGCACATATACCCATTCTTTGTTGTTATGGGACGCATGAGCCCATCTGATAAAGATGTTTCTCCAGCATATCATGTCATGGGTTGTCAAAGCATCTATTGTGGTAATTGTCTTTCTCAGAAGAATGCTAGGTGCATGGGAGCTGGGCCTGACACCAGCTCTGGTCACCAAAAAAGTAACACCTAGCATGGACCTCGACCATCCAACACAGAAGCCTGTAACTTGACGCTTGAACCAGTGACCTGCTGTGTTTGAAAACAGGGCACCAGCTGCCTGGCGTGTGAATGGCCAAGGCACACCAAATGCCTGTCGTACGTCAGGCCAACTCACTGTCTGATTGATTTCAACAAGGCCAAATCACCAGTTGTGTAATGGCTGAAAGGCCACGTTACCAGCTGTCTGCTGTAGGAAAGGTCAAGTTTGTCCTGTCATACCCACACATACCTAGCTCATCATGAGCTGGAAAGCGAATTTAGAACTGTTATTAGTACTTATTATTTCACACCTGGTGAATCTGGCGCTGTAGGTGAGGCTGGGCTGGGTTGTAGGCTGCAGACAGCACATGCACGGACTGCCCATCCTTCAATACTCCACTGAATACTCTGCCAAAGGCCAGGAACACCTCTTGACTGGGGTCCTGGGGGGGCGCCCTCCCTTCCTGTCTGCACACCCCAATCTCTATGACACTTAGACAGTGTGCTGGGCATGATTGACTGTGTGCTATGTCTAGGTGTATGTTTAGGGGTTGAATAGCTGCTTTTTGTGCCAGATAGCTGTCACAAAGCCACATGACAATCAGTCATGGTTTGCAAAGTGTAAGAAGTAATGTAGCATGCTGTCAAATTGTGGCTTTCCTATTGATATGCAAATACATGTTGTAATGTGCTCGAAGTTGATGTACACGTATGACTATCTTCAAACAGCAAGCACTGTGGGGAAATGAGTGAGCATGCGTGCATGTGGCCAGATCAACAAGTGAACCAGTGCGTGAGTAACTTAGAAGGAGGCATGTGCATACCTGGGAAGAGCTGCTGCCGGTACTGCAACCATCTTAGAGACATACACCACACATGGGGCTTCAGGAGATGTGTTGCAGCTCTCCACACCATGCTCTGCAGAATCCAGTGCCTGCAGCATCATTTCAGTTATGCGCGCATCCATGCATCTTTCACTTCTCAGTCAAGGGGTCATCATCATTGCTGGCATCATTGCACTCTGTCTAGTAGGGATGCAGGGTCTGCCTGGACATATCTAGCTGCAGGCATACCATGAGCTGTGCATGATCATCATGTTTCTACACTAGCTAGCAAAGCTGCAGGGCCTGTGTAGGTATGTAGACCATGCAAGGTAATCACAAGGGATGCACATCAGACAGGCGGTGGCAACTACACCATTTGCCTGCAAGCCTTCCTTCAAGGTTTGTGAGATGAAGAAACAGCATGACTGCACATATGATGCTCCATATGCATTGTCATGCCAAGTCTGCAAATGCTTTGTGTAGCCAGCTTAGACCATGGTCAGGTAATGCCATTGACTTGCAATCTCAAAGCACACAGCCGGTCACACCTCCTATAGGTGTTAAGACAGCTGCATCTTGATTGAGTGACGATGGCATGACCAGGCAACAAGCTGTACTCAAGCATGGCATCTTCACAATCTGATAGGATCTCACAAAGAGAGACAAACCCAGAACGTCAGACCGACCCATACCTGTTGCAGGTCTTTTGGCAGCTGCAGGCCCTTAAGATGCAGCTGCTGTGGGGGCAGCAGGCGGGCAAGGCGGCCTGGTGCTGCAGAAGCAGGATCTGGCAGATGTTCTACCGCCATGCTGAGCACAGCCTCAGACAAGGGCAGCCATGCTTTGAGAACTGACCTCAGCACTGTGCGGGAATCTGGATGCATCAGCATACGATCTGTTACCTGCACAGTAGGAGTGGCATTACAGGTGATTTCTGGTGCTACTGCTTCTGCTGTTCCTGGTGTTGTGCTTTGCAAAGAAACATGTCTAGAGGCAGCTGCTTCTGCAGCCGGACTCAGTGCTGTCTGGGCAGCTGGGCAGATCTTTTACATGTCACAAATTGCTGCATGTGCTGCCAATATTGCTTCACAAGAACCCAGACTGTTGACCAGGGTTGCACGCAGACTGCTGTGTGCAAATGCAACGCTGGGCAACGCAGGCAGGATCCAGGAATCATGCAATGCTGATCCCCATGCAACTGTATGCAGCATGTGTTCAAACTCATCAGTTGTTGCAGTAACCTGCATGATTGACACTTTTGTGATGTAAGAGCATTGATTGCTCATGAAGGGTGATGTATGGTGCAATATATGTTAAAGCAAGATATGTTTCATGCAAGCCATGTGTAAGAGTGTGAAATACATATAATGTGTTTTCTGTTGTTGTGCGAAATAACCATAATCAGTGCATGACAAATACGGCCTTACCTGTGTCAGGCCAAGACTTTTGACAGCTTTACTCAGGACTGCTTTCACATCTGTCCCTTGATTGCACACTTCGTACAGCTTCCACAAAGGCTCCAATGCCAACTGCAAAGCATCAACACAATTTGTGTTGCAGTCGTTGCTGCACTGCTACATTGTGCCTTGTGCCTGCATTGGCCATGTGGCTGCAGCACTGACACATCAGGTTTTGTAGCAACTTGGCTGAGAGTTCAAGGGCTAAAAACACATGCTTGACCTTTAGTGGCGCAGTTCCTGTGCGTTGACAAAAGGTATGGCAGCAGGAATGAGCCAAACCAGCAGGCAGTGTAGTTCAGGATGACCTGTCATAAAAAGAAGTTCCGGAATTGCCGCCCTGACACTACCTTACACAAAACAGGTGCACTTGAGAGAGTATCATTACACTGGTGATGCTCTCAACAGGCCCATCTGGAGGCAGCTATATTGCGAGGTGTGCATCTGACACTGATGCTGCTGTTACAACATTGTTACCCGAGGGGAAGAAGTTTTTCACCTGTACAAATAGAGGCTTGTGCTTGTGCGTCTGATCAGGCTTGATCTTGATGATGCGCTTGGTCTTGGCTTGAAACGCGTAGTCCCCCCACAGCGCTTGCTCCAGACCAGACGCATTGCAGCCCAGCTTGTCAGCATACTGCTTGGCCAGCTGACTAATCCTGAAGGCCCAGCCATCATGGGCGCTGGCAAAGGCAACATTGCCCAGCTGAGGCTGGAACTGGTCTTCTTTGTCTTCCAGATCAACCTCGCCCTGCTGAGTCCTGGCATCACACACCAGACACACATTGAAAGTTCCAAATGACAGTGGAGCGCCACATGGCAGTGGTAGTGAGAAATGACACGTGTGATGTAATCTGGACTTCCTGCAAGCCCAAGGGGAGCAGAATTGTGGGAGCGTGAATCACTCTGAGCAATCATATGTAGGGCAGTCTGCATGAGTCCTGAGACAGAGTAGCTCTCATACAAACCCGGTTGCAGAGTGGGCGACAGCTGAGCAAGATGGTGCCATAATAAACGTGCAACAAAGCAAGAAAGGCTGTGCTGCAACACGCCAAGCAAGGACTATACATTTGGCTGGCTGCCAATTTAAGCACATTGTGCAGCAGCGTACCCTGCATCTGCATTAGCCTTGGTGTTCTCATGGGCCAGAACAGCGTCGGCTTCTGACATGAAGCTTTCGCTCTCGAAGGCACTCACAATCATGTTGACTTGCGTGATGATGCCCTTGATGCGGTCGTAGGCCTCATGAGGCTGCAACTGAAGCTCCAAGATTAGGCGGTCAATCTTGTTGACCACCAAGCAAAGTTGCACCTGTTATCACCAGAAAGGCTTGATAATGCAGTGGAAGCAAAGTTATGTCACCATCATGGCTGTGTGACTGCATAGACCAGTCTTGATTTCAGTGCATGTTGCTGTTGTCTTCGGCGCTCATATGCTTTGCTTGCGCTGGCATGTTCTTGCTGCTTCTGGTGTAAAGAACAAGCGATGGGCTGATATATCTGAAGAAGTTGCACAAGCATGTGGTTGCTTGGTGTTGATTAAGGAGACAGATGCATGCATCCACGGAATGCATACATTTGCGCATGGCGTAGTATGTTGGCAGACTGCATAGTGCATCATGCAAGCAACACCTTTTCCTCCCATGCTTGTCTCAGGACAGCATGCGTCTGAATGCAGACACCCTCAACAGCATCTACCAGAACCAATGCTCCGTCACTCAGCCGTGCAGCGGTTGACACCTCACTACAGAAGTCCACATGCCCAGGGGAATCAATCAAATTCATCAGGTATCCTGCAACACATTTTGGCAAGCTGATAACATCTCAGCCCTGCAGGCAACATGATATGAAACGCATGTTTCATATTGCAAGCAAAGCACAGCTGCCAGCGTATACTTGCTCGTGCACCTGATCTAAAGGCACTCACAGTTAACAAAGTGAAGTATGTATGACAACCACAATTGCGACGCACACAAGCAGAAGCATGCAGGGTTGTTTTGAACTTGAACCAAATTTTGAGCACCTTTGGCAGCCTTCTCCTCTTCAGAGCAGCTGCGAGGGCCCTCTGGTCTGTATGCCGCCCCAGGCACATACAGGAGAGATATTGAGCTGGACTTCATTGTGATTCCGCGCGCCTGTTCGTCATCTCTGCTATCCAAATAGCGCATTTCTCCAACTAGCTTGGGGTGTATGAGGCCATTCGATGCTATAAGGTGGTCTGACATGGTGGTTTTACCATGATCCACATGAGCCAGGATACATATATTTCGTATTCGTGCCTGTGCATTTTGCAGGGGATCAGTCAGTTCATGGTAAAAGTCCGCACAACGGGCTCTGCTTAGCGTGACTCGATGCCAGAAAGCGACGACGACATACGGTGTGTTGTTGCAGACCACTGAGGCGTTCGACCGCCACGTTCATGCCTTCCCGAGCGGTCCCGTCAGCGTTACGACTACAACGATGTTTAGGAACTGTGCGTGCGAGTTTCCGGAAGGACGGAAGCGATAGCGTTTCAGTAGTGATGACGATCGTACCAGGTCATCCCTTTCAAATGTCAGGATGAAGCAGCGACGGGCGCGTTAGCGTCGATGTCAAAAAGCACGACAGCTCATGACCTAATAGGGCAACCAGGACTGATTTTGAAATTTTGCAGAAGCATCATGAGGGATCTGTCTTCAAGTCATGAAAATTCACGATGTTTCCAGATGTCCTTTCGGCCATGTGTCACGTCACAGTGGCAACAACATGGCTGCAATGTGCTGCTCTTCAAGCTCACAGGGCACAAATGCTAGGATAACTGCTGTAAACAGCAGATCATGACAACCACTCAGCAAGGTTGTCTCTCTACGGAGTTCATGACATCCAATTGTCTGAACCTATCAACATCGTTGCACCCCTGAAGCACTCAACCCATTTGCATGGGTAGCATGGTGTATGCATTTCAGAGAATATGAATCGACGCCCAGTGGCTTCTCAGTGCAAGCGACGCTTCGATAGTTGGACATGCCACGACACAAACCGGGGATTTCAACCCAATACAAACAATTGCTTGCAAGCAATCTTCAACTTCGCAATCAATTTGATCTGCTGACGTCATAAAGCCAACATCAGGAGCAGGAGGCAGCGATCAGTGGCTGCAGAAGCAACGCGATCAGTTTTGGTGCATACTAACACAGCCATCACTCGATGCTGCTACGCTGCTGCGCTGTCTAGATTTCTTGCTCGTGCTTTTGGACTGATCGCTGAGGGTGCTTCGGCTGTCACCACTCATGGCTTGTCCTTTTGGGCACAATTCCTCGCAGGCGAAGGACATGGTAGGTTTACTCTGGCCTATGTAGAGTGCAGGGACTGTAGCATCACAATTGCATGATTGTCTTACTGCATGTCTTTGCTCTGTAGTCTGGAAGGTCTGAGCCACTGCAGAAATGGCTGGAAACCAAGAAAAGGGTGATTATGCTTTATGAGGAGTACATTCATTTTCTGCCCCTGCAGCAGGTACCAGGTCTTGCCTGCACTCTGTAAGCCCACCAGACACACAAACACAAGGCCAAAACAGGCAAACAGCCAAACTATGTGGCATGACCACAAACACCATGTTACCCCATTCTTGGCAGACACCAATTCTGTATCATCGTATGTCATACTGTGCTATCACTGTCACTCAACGTGGCTCTCAAGCCTAAACTCACTCTGCTTTGCAAAACAAGCCAAAATAACATGCCAGCACTGCAGATTTGGGAGAACCCTGCAACAGAGAAGCCTGTTCTAGAGCCCTGTTTTGTGGCAGCCTTTCATGGCATTGAACTATGCTTCCTGCTATTGGCAGAGTTCATCAGCGATGACCGCAAGTATGTCTTTAGAAGACCACGTGTTGAGATGGTTGCTAATGACATCCAGGAACAATGCTTGCTGCTGACTGAGGTCAGGAGTGCTGTTGCTTGCTGCTGCCAGATGAATCATGTTGAGTCACATGACAAGTCAGTTGCTCATGCCGTCACAATCTTGTTCACATGACTACATGCATGCTGATTGCTGTATATGCTTTTGTTTGTGTACTGCGTTCCAAATAGCATAATGCGTTTGGCTGGCTACGCATCAAAACTTGAACACTTTGGCGTTATCTCAGTCTTCTGCTCTCACTAATTTAGATTTTCCACCAGATTCCTGACAACTGAAACAAAGATGCAGTATGTTGTGCTTGATGAGTTGCAAGGCAATGCTCATGCCCACACCGGCAGCCCACACGGCACCCCTCTGCACAAGATGTACTGCTGTACGAACCTTTTGCGCAACAAGTATCGCTACATGTACCCTTATGCATGGCATATATTGCTATATGTACCATTCCCCATGACAGTTGTTGCTATGTGTGTCCTGTTGCATGATGGATGTCGCTATGTGTACTTTTTCACATCACAAATTCTGCTATTTGTGCAGGTTGTAGATGGCGAAATGGAAGAGGATAATGCTCACGTCAGCAGAGCAAGCCTGACACAGCACTTCCCCTTTGAAGCCTGCCCCCCCACCACCAAGCAGGCCTCCCACTCCCCCTGCCTCCAGCGCCTTGTAAACGCCGTTGAGGCGAGCAAAGATGGCATGACAGTAGCCGAGCGCAACTCTCTGATCAAGGTCTGTCATGGCAACATTACTTTGGTTGCAATTGACCATACATGCAGCATGTCAGGGGAATCCTGCACGTACCTATCTCATCATAAGCTGGAAAGCGTTTGATTACTATTATCATCATTATTATTATCATTAGTATTGTTATTATTGTATCAGGGACATGTGAATATGCAGTGCACTGTACAGCTTGGCCCCTGAGGTCAGGCATAGACAGTGGATGGTCTGGCTGGGCATCGTGCATCAGCTGAGTATACATGTTGTCAGTGGCAACATGCGAATCTGTGCTTTGAGCCACAGGTTGTGCTGAACATCACCAACACTTTTGACAGCTCGTTCAGCAGGTGGACAATCTGGCAGCGCATCATGCATCAGCTGGTATGCGTGTTGTCAGTGACAAATACAAAACTGCGCTTCAAGGTGCATATTGTGCTGAACATCACCAACACCTTTGACAGCTCCTTTAGCCGGTGGACAATCTGGCTGGGCATCATGCATCAGCTGAGTAAACGTGTTGTCAACAACAATATACGTGTCAACTGTGCTTTGAGTTGCAGGTTGTGCTGAACATCACCAACACCTTTGACAGCTCCTTCAGCCGGTGGACAGTGGGGCTGGGCATAGAGCATCAGCTGAATGAGCTCAGGGTAGCAGCTGGGCTTGCAGAGGAGGCACGATTCCGAGCCAGGGCCAGGAACCTCGACTATGCTCAGTTAGTGCATCCAGAGGTGAGCCTAGGACCCCCCAATGCTCTGTTGTTGCTTCAATCACTTGGTGTAGATTGAGCAAGCAAGCCAGCCCATAGTCAGTTCCGCAGTATGAAGTTTGCGTTGAGGTGTGAGCTGCAGCATGAGGCATTAATACCATCCATGTTCCAGCAACCTGGACTGCCAGCTTGGCAAATTGTGTCAAGCAGCACACAGGATATGCACAACGTAAACGGGCGCGCCATACCTGATGGACCCATCAATGCTCTGTTGTTGCTTCCTTTCCTTGCTGCACTTTGAGCAAGTAAGCCATGATTGATGCTGCAGTCACAAAACTTGCATCGAGCAGTGAATTGTAGCATGAGGCATGGATGACAAGCGTGTCCAATAGCCAGTGAGGGTGGCTCCGTGTCCCTGATGCCTGCCAGCTGGCCCATTTGCGTCAAAACAGCACACAGGATATGCACAGTGTGAACGCATGCCCTGTGGCTGATTCAGCAGCTACAGCTACAGTTGCTACTGTACATCTCACATCTCTGGATTGCCTCAATAGGCTACAACTCTGTAACAACACATTGCAGAGTAGCAGCATTGTACCTTCCGATACTGTCTTTCGATACTGGCCTCTGACAGTCAGCTTACGGCACAGGTTGTAGAGGCCACACTGTCTGGGGAGGTGTATGAGCATGAGGAGGACTTCTTCTTTAGGACGGTCCACCTGGGCAGCGAGTGCTGGGCCTTCGTGGTGCACAACAGGGTTGCCATCGCTCAGCAGTGCGCTGAAGAAGGGCAATGGAACATTGCAGCGGCAAGGATCATTCAGGCAAGTCTGTACAGCTGCGCTGGAGCAATATTGGCCTCATCAACACTGTTGTAAACATGTTGCAATATGCTCACTGTATGTGTTGCCAAGCATGCTGTGCCCTTGCCAACACAATGGCTCACAGAGCACCCATGAGTCAGTCTTGCTTTGCGGGCATGCTTGATGTATATGGGCAGATGCAGTCATGCACACCAGTGTACTAGCTTGCAGAGCAGCCACAGACGAGTGTGGTTTCATGAGCACACTTGGTAGACTCGGGCAGACGCAATGATGTGCGTTGGCGTATGTGCATCTGAAGTAGCAACGTCAGCCTAGGTCACAGCTGCATGTGGTGAGTTTGTGATGAGTGTGTGGAGAGGTGTGGTGAATGTGTGATGAGTGTCTGGTGAGTGTGTGGTGAGCGTGCGGTGAGTGTGTGGTGAGTGTGTGGTGAGTATGTGGTGAGTGTGTGAGGTGCAGGCAGCCAGGATGCTGCACTACCTTGGGGACCACATTCTGATGCTGACCAGCATGAACCTGAGGGACTACTTGCGGCTGAAGGTGGAGATCCAGGGCACCAGTGGGGAGGGCTCTGTGGCCGTCAAGAGCTTCAGGTCAGGCTGCACTATCCAGGTTGCCACTGCACTTCGAAATCTGCCCCAAATCGCTCAACCCAACATCTGTAAACAACCTGGGTCGGCACTGCAGCTGCACACTCAGTTGAATGTCATAGGCTCTTGTCATAACTGCCTACTGGCTTGGAGGTTTTACATGCCTTTGTGAGGCTGGAGTGAATGCAGGTGTGTTGCGTGACAGGAACAGCAATGTGAGCATGTATGTGAGCATTGCGTGCAGCATTGTTCAGATAGTAATGAGTTGCAAGTCTGCAAGTTTCCAGCCGACCATGTGGGCTACAGCATTCTTTGTTTTCCTTAGCAGCTTGCTGACTACCATTTTTGACATTCTGGTTTCCATTGCTTGTCATGCTAGTGTGTCTGCGCGCTGACATGTCATTCGTGGTTGCAGGATCAAGTTGGAGAGCCTCTTTCAGCCTTTGACAGATGCTCTGGCATACTATGATGCCGTTTCAGACACAGACGAAGTCTTGGACTCATCCTACTCACAGCCACTCAGCGCGTGTCTCAGCTCTGAGACCCAAGCCCAACCCCCCTCTCAGCCCCAGACTGACCCCAAAAGCACCTCTCAAGCTAGCCCACAGTCTGCTGTGCTGAAAAGGCAGTCCTCAACTCCACGCCAGAGCCCCACAGCAATCCCTGGGACTGCTGGAATCAGCTCAAATGGGGATGCACATGCATTGACCAGCGCGCATCATTCATCTGCAACAGTAACAGACAGTGCACACCAAGCTGCAGCTGAGCTGAGAAGTGCACCAGATTCCCAACAATCAGCTATGGCAGAAGCAAGGGAGGTCAAACTGAAGGGGTTACTGGAGGTTTATGAGGAGCCAGATTCCCATGCAGGGCTGTACAACTATGCCAAAGCCCTGGAAGATGTGGAGGCGGGGCTTCTGGCGGGCTTCTTCTACAAGCATTTCTGCCTGGCGTCCAATGTCATTGGCAGTGAATCCAAAGGTGAGAAAGCTGCAGTGCAGAGGCCATGTAGTATGTCTGCTTGCACACCGTGAGGTCTCACAGGCGAGTGCAATATTGTACAGGCCTGGGTATTCTATTGGGGTCAGTCTGGGGTCAGTCACGCATGAACATTGATCAACCACCTGGTGTGAACTTGGTCTCTTGTGCTGTTGTCATAACGCATGGCAGAAGCATAGGCTGTTTGCAGCGCAGTGTCAGTGTCCTGTGCTTGCTTTGGTAACAGTAGGACTGCTCAGAAAACTCTGAAAGCTTCAGGGGAAAAAACAGGAAAGCCAAGATTCAAGACACAGCCTGTCCTTATGGTCAAGCTCCCTCTGCTGTGTGCAGTGTGCAAGCTGTTTTTCATCGATCAAGTATTTGCTCATCAGTAAACAAACTTGTAATACGTCAAATTCGATTGATAATTCAATGAATAAATCAACCTAATTGAAAAATTTCTTCAGGCACAGGCTACATGGGCTCCACTAACAGAGCCATAACAGCGCTGAAGGCAACCTTCCAGACCCCCCTGTACCCTCTGCTGGATCAAGTCAGGTCAGCTCTTGGAGCAAAAATCGACCTGGAGCTTGCCCACCTCAAGGTAATTAATACTGTCTTCTGCCAGAAAAGAAAAGAAAAGAAAAGACTACGCCTTTTGGCGTCAATTTAATGAAAAGCTAATTATTATGCCAGGCTGCCCAGGCTGTCTTTTGCCTTGTACTGGGTCACCTTGTGTGATGTGATGCCGAACACAAATGCCGCATTGATCCCACAGAGATGCCGGCGTGCTTGAGGCAACGCGTGTAGCTCAAATAGCGTTGCAATGTTTATGTTGTTGCCGAGTAGATTGCAATGAACTCAAAGAATGACCTGAGAAAGTCAGGACCGGTGGGCAATCTGAGCCTGACTGAACGAACTTGGATGTGATGTTCTTGTAACATTAAAAGCCCCTCACGCAGATGTGAGCACAGCCCATTGCACATGACAGTGGGATAGGATGCATTAGGGGATTTGGGGCAAGCGGGGGAGGGGGGTTGGGGAGGGGTAGATTCCAAGAGTGTATGTGCATGGACTGTGGTGCATCAACGAGCTTTGTCATGGTCATTGCAGGGACGCATCATGGACAACATTGAAGCCAAAAGGGGCCATGGCCACATCTGATCTGTATTGAAAGACGACTTGAACCTGAAGTGTGATGGGAGTGGGGACGGTTCCCCAAATTGGATGCGAAATTTGGATGCAATATTTGCGAGCCTGCCAGACCATGTTGTTGGTTACAGCTAGAAAGCTGCAAGAAGCGGAAGTGTGCAAAGCACACAAGCACATCACCAATCTGTCATCCTTACGCTATGTGCAATCTATCTTCAGCATGACGTGATGGCTGCTGTGCATTGAATTGCTCTCTGCACTGTGGTTTTGTATTTGAGCCTGCTTTTTACAATGCTGCACGCATTAGACGATTGTGATGTTGGTTCACAGTGCAAGCTTGAGCTCTGCATCATCCAGCAGCACCAGCCTCTGGCATTGCAACAATATTTGTGCCATTCAGAATCCGACATATGCCTAAGTCAGGCAGCCTGACATGAAGTGCCTATGCATTGCTATAAGCGAGAAACAACTACATTCAACAGCGTCACTGTCTCGCAGCACAAGGACAAGCTCGATTCTGCATTGTATGACTGCGGGTGCAGAACAATCAACGAGGTGGCTTCACGCACTTGCTTTGATCAGTCAACATATGTGCATGCAAGCTCTTCTCGCTGAACTTCGTTCTGCTGAGAAAGAATTTATACGCTGCATTCCGTAGGAAGTTTTTGCATTCCAAAATTTGTAATTGCTGAGCTATGTCCTGATCAACGCTCCCGATGCAGCGACTTCAAGAGCCTCATAAAGCAAAAGTTTGATGCGAGAACCAGCTATGACAAAGACAACGAGCGTCACCCCACTCTGGCAGCTCAGCTTGTCAAAAAATCCAATTTGCGACTTGGCTGGCAGGTGCTAGACCTGGCGTGTGGGTCAGGACTGGTGACTTACCTAGCTGCTGCAGATGTTGGCTCTGCTGGGTTCGTAACAGGAATGGATTTGTCTACAGGCTTGCTTCAACAGGTGAGCAGCATGAGCAGCACTCAAGTTCGTTAGTGGCCCTACTCTGGTTCAGTCATACCTTTGAGTGAATCATAGGAGATGAACAATGGCATCGCTATGACCTGTACATGGAGCGTGCCAGCTCAGCTACGGCACGTGGTTTGCAGGCAGAAGCTAAAAGGGCCTCTTCAGGCCTCAACAACATCAAATTTCTTGAAGGAGACATAGAGCATGCTGAGTTCCCTAGCAAGTCTTTTGATGCGATCCTTTGCTCCTCTGCAATCTTCTATTTCGATATGCCCTCCACTGTGAAGAGGCTCCACACATGGCTCAAGCCTGGCGGACTACTGGCATACAACACTCTTCAGGTAGCTTCATGCTATCTTTGTATCCACCAGATGCATCTGTTGCATGCATTGCAATCACCAGCTATCACCACATGTTGCATGCATTGCATGCCATACTGGTAGCAATGACCAATGCCGCTCTTGCATTCCTTACAAATGCGTAATTGCGGCAGCCACCATTGCAGCTTCACTTTCAAGCTTGCATAAAGGTTATGTGAGTACCTCAAGCAAGCATTAGTAATTTGGACAGACACATGCTTAACGTGCAGGCACCATTCACACCATTATTGACTTTGGTACATCAGCTGTTGGAAAAACAAGGCTGCTCAAATCCCCAGCCACCCTTTTCACAAATGCCTGATGATGCAGCCCACATTGCAGTCTTGCAGAGAGCAAACTTCACAAACGTCAAGGTACCTGCAATGTTCAAATTGCGCACTCACTTGGATCTTCTCAATCTTTTGCTGAAACGCACAAACATCTGAGTGCCCCAGTCAGAGAGGCAGTCTTGGATACAACTGCAGTGACATGACCTTGCAATGAAATGTGGGGTGCATTGTACCTGTGTGCTCTTTCTACAACCCTAGAGAGCAGTGACAACACAACTTGGTCATCAGTCTCATTCATGTTGTTTGAGCAATGGCTTTTGGGTATGCAGGTGGAAGCAACACCTGGGCTCTTGCTGGAGAAACCAACACCGCTGGATATCTATGTTGATAAAGGCTGGCAACTGGTTGCCACTGGCTTCAAGCCCTTCTTTCCTAGCCTTGCAAACATGTCAGTTTCTGAACAAGCTGCTCTCAAAGAACAATTTTATGCCCAAGCAACTGTCATTGGAAAGGGCATGATCAACCAACAGGGTCTTGTGGAGGACAGGCACATCAACCTTTGGATCACCACCACTACCGCTGTTTAGCTTTGCACTGTGCCTGAACAAATACAGCTATAAAGCGCATGGTATGGCCTGATGTACTACCTTATTAATGCCATTTAGCTGATATGTATTTGTGATTGTAGTGTCAGCTGCCTGCTGACAATTTGACTGACAACTCTGCTTGCAATGTTCCAGCCCTTGTAAGCTACCACAACATGAATTGTTGCTTCTGTATAGAACTCTTGTTGGGGTCAGCACTCACATCTGGGACAGCTTATTATCATCTTGTGTAAACATCGCATCAGTATGGGAATGTGCACTGCTGTGGACTGTATGCAAGCCATTGAGACAGTGTCAGCATTCTTGCCAGATAATATGATAGTCAAACCAGTATGCATAGGACAATGACATACAAGAGGTTCATACTCCACCTTGGAAAACTCTTGGACCTCACGGACTATGAGGGAGTTCTGTCTCTGTAGGGAGATTATGCATCGGGCTGGCATGTTGCATTGGGCTGGTGTCAATGATAGGCTTTGCATTGGGCTAGTAATGGTGATGGGCACGTGCTGGTCTCTTAGCCATCTTGATCAATTCAAGATGTTTCCAGGATGCCGGACGAGGACTGGGGCCACCTTTGCATCCCATGGGCAATGTGATGGACACATTAGGCAAGCAATGGTGATCGGCTGTTCTAATGATGTTTGGCTTCAAACACGATGATAGGCAACTGTGGTGTTTGGCTTTAAACTTGATGATGGGCAGGGGTGACATAGTTTGAGTAGCAATTTGCATAAATGTTACCGCCGGAAAGGCACCAGAGCAAGCAAGTATGGGACAAGATACAAGCGCAGTAACTTTCGCAAAAGACAGAGGAGGCGGCTATAGACAACGTTGCACCATTCAAGACCCCCTCAGCAGCAGTCCCCGCAAAGTCTTGCGGACCAGAGCAACGAGCGCGCGGAGGATCGTTAGAGTTTGCAACCACTGATCACACCACGAAGGCGTCGTGACTCATCTTCTGTTGATACGTCGAGAGTCCACAGCCTTTCACGTCTAGGCATACACAATTTGCGCAACTTTGGACGTGATAACCGCATAGGCCGCTGTCTGACGTGTGACTGCTTTTGCATATAATCCCTGAGCTTGGCTATAAGTTTCATTGCAGGCTATCTACCAAATCTGTGCTGACGCTTCAACAGACCCTCGAAGCTGACACATGTGTCCTGTTGCTGCTCACTGAACAACAAGCAATTGACGACACAGACTCTTCTTAAGCTGTTATACTGCTTTAACTATCGAGTTCTTGAGCGATCACGCTCCACCAAGAGCTAGCTGTACATGCCATGCAAAAGTGTACACAACAGCCAAGCTGAGATAGCAACACAGCAGCACTCCTCCAACTGTCAGCATCCAGTCTGACTACTCTAAGCTGAACCAGTAAACCCTCCAGCTCCTGAGAAATGCCTGCAATGTAGCATAAAGAGTTGCAGATCGAAGGTGTTGCTCATCGACAATGGCTAGTAGGCAGCATTGCCCAGCGGCATGGTCTACAAGACTCTGCGTGCCCAAGCTCACATGGGCAAGCTCAAATGTTAGCTTTGAACCGCCTATGTCCTGTAGCAAAAACACTGTGACATGTCACACTTGAATGCACTCTTGCCACAGGATTGGCTGTCCACCAGTGGTACTCTCTGCGACAAGTCTCATGCTATGCAAATCACAAACCTCTGCAACACACGTCAAAGAAAGAATGGTAGCTAGTGTTATCAACTCTAAAATATTGCACACTTTCATGAAGTGAACAGCCAAGGTGTGTGTACCCTTATTGCAAAGTGGAAGCGCAGCAGTGACCATGCTCTGCATGGCTTTGTCATACGCGATGGCTGCCTGCCCCTGTAGTCTCTCCCAGTCCATCGTGCTGGAGAAGCTGTTGGTCTGCTCATTGCCGGCATGGATCAAAGCCTTGACGTGGCCATGCAGACTGCTCAGTTCCTGTGGGCAGGACAGAATCAGATGGCAACAGCCGTGCAACAAACCCAGCATAGGGCACTTGGTCATGGCACATATGTCAGCTTTGACTTGAAAGCAACAAACAGAAGGAACTGTGCAGCCACTTTAAGCAGCACTGCTGCTATGTCCAAGCGTCAGAGTGAGCAGATGTAATCTTGCCAGCCATGGTGGTGACAGGGGCTGACATTCTTGGAGACCAGATCACACACTGCTGAGAATGATGGAAGCAAGGCGCTGACAGCATGTGAGCAAGAGTGGTAGTAGCGAGAGTCTCGCTGCGAGACTCCTTGAGAGCTCCTGAAACTTGATCCCATGGACTCATGCACTCAGAGACAGTCCCAGCAGTGACACCTGAACTACAGTATACAGCCTTACACCAGCACCCACTCCCAGACTCCCAGAGCGCATGTCTAATGTATTGCATACCCACCAGTGTGTTGCAAACACAACAATAGGCTTGCCCCAGTAATGAGCCCAGCAAGTGAGGAGGGAGGTCACCTGAGCAACACCTCGCAGGCATCTGGAACAATGCTCGGCCTGGTGCGTCTGCCCAGCAATCACTGCAGCTTTCAAGGTGAGTCTGGTAGCTGTCAGGAAGTCCTGCTCAGCTGCTGCAGCTGCTGCAGCCTTTCTAAGGGCTGCTGCCACTGGCAAGTAATGGAAGGGCAAAGCAGGGTCCCCTCTGGTCCTGCACAGACAGGCAGACAGACACTTTCCAAGGGCTGCTGCCACAGGCAAGTGATGGAAGGGCAAAGCCGGGTCCCCTCTGGTCCTGCACAGACAGGCGGACAGACACTGTGAGGAGGCAGGGTAGGCAGGATGCCTACAGGGCTCTGCACACACCTGCGGAGAGACATGAAGCAGGCAGGGTAAGCATGGCGTGGCGGGACTCTGCCCAGATAGGCAGCAAGGCTGCAACCATGTAAGGTCAAATAGGTTTGGGGTCATTGGGGGGTCATGTGTGACTACACTAGATAGAGGGTTGCCAAAAGAGTGGCTTGTCAAAGACAGAGGAGTGTCAAAGACAGAGCTGCTTGGAGACATTTGATGTGGTTTGCATCTACCCCAACAGGCCCTACAGGCCTATCAGAAAAACTGTTGCAGTGACAATAATGATGATGTTGTACACAGGGTCTCGCCTGGCCTTGCCTGACAACTTGGTATACATGCCAACACACCTCCTGCAAGGTCTAGAAGATCAGAGGGTGATCAATGTCTTTGCAGCCAAAATCAGGAAAACATACCTTGCTTTAGCATTCAGCGCTACCCTAGAGCTCAGATGCATGCAGGCTTGGTTTTGGCTTCACGATGGCACTAAACAGCGGCAAAGCACAGGCAAAGCACCGCAGGCAAAGCACAGCAGGCAAAGCACAGAAGGGCAAAGCACAGGCAAAGCACAGGCGGAGCACAGCAGGCAAAGCACAGCAGGGCAAAGCACAGGCAAAGCACAGCAGGGCAAAGCACAGGCAAAGCACAGCAGGGCAAAGCACAGGCAAAGCACAGGCAAAGCATGGGCAGAGCACAGTAGGCAAAGCACAGCAGGCAGAGCACAGTAGGCAAAGAGCAGCAGTCAAAGCACAGCAGGCAAAAGCCACCTGTTCCATTCTTCCCACACTGTAGCTGCAGAAGACTGCAAGAAGACTCTCTCATACACTGCAGCATCTAAATGGTCTGCTTTCTGCCAATCCTGCCCCCTTGCCAATCCCTCCCAGTCCTCTTCTTCAGTCAAGTCCCAATGCTGCCGTCCCAGTCTGATCTTCTTCACACCCTGATGCTGAAACATGACCTGCAACAGAAGTGCAGGCCATCGTGCTGCAGCATTTCAAAACAATTCATTTTTCAATTTATATCTTACAGTCTGGGGTGTGGAGCCGGTTGTGACTCATCAGACATCCTGGCTTGAAAACGCAGGTGTATGTGGTGTGCGATAAAACCAAGCTGGTGGGAAGTCTGTTCGAAAACGAGCCCAATGTCCCATTGTTGGTAGTTTGAGCCAAACAACAAAAAGTGCTGACCTCTAATGATGATGTTGTAAACAAGTGCACAATTCTCAACTCAGGCTTGCTTGTTCATCACTGTCAAAACAGACAAGTGCATGCATTGAAGATGAGGCTGTCGGCTTTCTGACCCACCTTCTTGATCAAAGCAGCATACAGAGGGCTTTGCACTCCTTCTGGTTGTTGGTAGCCCTCTGATGTTGGGGCAGCACACATGTTCACCTCTGCCACTGCTGCATCGATTGGTTTCTGTTCAAGCCTGCAAAAAGAGATATCTTATTTTGTCGCAGAAAATTGAAAAATTGTTCACTTCTTTACAGTCTCAGAATGGATTCTTTTCACGCAATTGTGACAGGTTATATGACCCTTTTTGATGTGGGGGAAAGATCAGCTCTGCATGAGCAGGTTGAGTGCCTTGCTGATACTCTCACCATTGCACCACAGCATTGGCCACAGCCTTGGGGCGGCTCCTCAGCTCATCAAGGCTGAACATCTTACCGTTGCCCACCTACAAAAGCACATCTATACTTGCGTCTTGGAGTATGGGTCGTCTTGGTATGCTGAGACTACACATAGAGCAGGCAAAAATACACTGTGCTCTCACGCCAAGACGTCCGATGAGTCACAACTGGGTCCAAACCCCAGACCTTAAAGTGTTGGATGGGTTACATCTAGGTTCGCATCCCACATGATGAGTCATCTTGGTGTGCAAAAAAAAAAACCCTGTGCTGAGAGTATACACAGAGCAGGCTGTTTCTGCAAGATGAAAAGACTGTGCTTTCTGTTTGGAGTTTTCTGTGATGTGTTTTGGCTCGTGCATGCCTTGCTGACAAGAGCGGGCTTGAGCACTGCTTTGCACTCTAGTCAGGCGTTTGAGCCTTTTGATGCAGGGTGTTGAGTTTTTGTGCAGAGGATGTGAACACATTTCTTGTGAATGGCAGAATGCCACAGCCACAGACACGCATACAGAGGCACATTCATATAGTCATTCATATGCACATGGAATAGACAGGCCATGTGTTGCTTACCTGCACACTGTTGATCATATGCTCTGTGTGAATGTGCACGTCTTCCAGCCAGGCTTGAAAGACTGAGATGAAAAGCTGAACGGCTTCACTGTACTTGGGACCTGCATCAAATGGAAAGCAGATTGGGTGCAGTGTATGTGTCTCCCGCCCAGTGGAGTCCAATGTTTGCTTACATCAACACACGTGTTGTAAACTGGGGAGAGCAACAAAAGCAGCAGCAGCAGCAGCATCTATAAAGTGCTAACATATGCTTGGTCTCTGCAAAGCGCATGTAGAGATATCAATGTCATACCAACAACAGGCATGCACAGGCTAGCAAATCTCGCCTTTTCAGCCAGTCATGCTATCACATGCATTGAACAGTCTAGTGCACAGCCCTAAGTGCACCACAACAGATCACAGATGATCAGTCATATCAAGTCAGTGAGAACAGAACACGGCGTTTTGACACACCTGCAATAAGATAGTGATCCTCAGTGACGATGTCAAAGCCTCTTTCATGCAGGTACACTGGTACAGCCCGTCTTCTGTTGTGCGCAGCACTGGTAAAAGCTGAAGTAGAAGCGGTGGCAGAGGTGAGGCGGGAGTGGTGCAGGGCAAAGGCGTTGCTTATGGCGGCGTCTCCCACAAGGGTGGGTAACACATCAACCTGCAGTCCACTGCTGGCAGTGAAGCACAACAGTAGAGGAGGTCCAAGGTTCAGGGCAGGGAGGTTCCAAGCTTCAGGGGTGTGGGGGGGGGGGGAAGGGGGGGTTTCAAGATTCAGGGCAGTCGTGTTGAAGGTTCAGGGCAGGTGGGGGTTTAAGACTCAGGGCAGGAGGGGGGGTCCAAGGTTCAGGGCATGGGGGGTCCGAGGTTCAAGGCAGGCAGGGATTAAGGTCCAGGGCAGGGTGGCTGCATAGTTGAGGGCAGGGGGTGTTTCTGTGTTCAGGGCATTGGGGGGGAGGACTCAAAATTCAAGGCAGAGGGGTTTCCAAGGTTCAGGGCTTAGGGTCTAGGACAAAGCTGTGTGAGTCAGGAAGCTGGTGCCGGTCTCTGACTGCTAGCTTTGTGCCTTGCCCGACGTCTATACTGCCCAATAGTCCTAACCATGTGCCTTGTCCAATATGTTATATTTGTCCCTTGCCCTACATTCCTAACTGTTATTGCTTGTCTTGCTTGTGACACATGTCATGATCAAGACTGTCAGGGCTGTTCAAGCTGGATACAGTTGGTTTCCATGCCATATTGAAAAAAGCACCATACGTTCAGCAGAACATGTACAGGAGGCCTCTCGGGGTTGTGTTATTGAGGTGCATCTTGTGTGGCTGATAAATCACACTCGCTGTACAGCACTTGTGACACAACAAGCTACGTCTGTAACACAACAGGCTGCACAGTACTACCTCTGTGACACAATATGCTAGAGTGATGCATCCGTGAGACAACATGCTACACACCGATGCATCCATGGCACAAAGTGCCATCTAAGCTTGTCATGCTCTGCTGTTGTGCATGCGTACTAAGCCAGTCACTTAGCATGCAAGTTTTGGTGGAAATCAGGAAATACCTGATAAGCTCCAGTCTGCCAAGTGCGGTGCCTGAAGAGGGACAGCAGCTTCTCAGGCAGCAGTTGCAGAGCAGTGACATCAGCTAGGGCTACTGCTGAGTAGCACCCAAATGCTGCCTGCACCACCACCACCTGCTTCTGTACTAGTGTTTTCAGTATTCACAACACTGACGACCGTCGGCACCAGTTTGGCCTTTGCTGCACTCTCTGCTGGTTACGTATGTGCTTTCTATGGTTTGTACACAGGTACAGTCATGCATGCGCACATTCATGTGCACAAGCTCCGCTTGTCTCCATGGCAGGCCGCCAGACTTGTTCAAGGTTTGCCAGAGAGAATGCATGCAAACTGAGCAGGACACCACATCTGGTTTGGGCCAGAATGTCTTTTTGTGCTTTCTTGAGCACAGGTAAATACAGGATGCAGATTGTGTTTGATGGACAGTGTTGTTGCATAATAGTAATGTATTGTGTTTGTTTTATTTATGATATTGCTGTTATGGTATTGGCATGATAAGCTTGTTGTAAAACAGGAAACTGGATTCTTGATGTGTACCGTGTGACCTTATCAGTGACTGCTGTCTTTGTGGAGACAGCTTGATTGGTGGTTGCTATGTTGCTCAAGAGTGCAATCCTATGACATCCTACATTCTTACAACCTACTGCATGCTGCAAAGCTGGGCAGACGCAGCTACATTGCAGCATGAGCCTTGTCTATCTCTGAGTAAACATGTAGCGCCATTGACCTGGCATACAGATGCTTGACTGGCAACATTGCACACAAAGCAGTTCAGAAGGGTTCAGCATTTCGTGGCATGCCTCAGCAGCTGCCATCATAGCTGCCATCAAATTGGCATGAAAGCACTTACCCCAGGAACATCATTGTTGGCAGAGATATGCTTTGGGACTGGCTGCCTGACAGGGGACTTGGCTGGGGACTTGACTGGGGACTTGACTGGGGACTTGACAGGTGATCTCACTGGCGACCTTTTGTTTGACTTGATTGGTGATGAACGAGTGTCAGTGGGTGGCATTGCAGGCGTGGCTCTGTACATGAATGTTGTGTCCTGTATTCTTGACATCTGGTTTCGGAGCAGGCTCATGTTCCCCTGCAGCACATGCAAACCATCAACCAGTCAATCATTACATTTAGTGTTTTGAGGACTCATTCAGTGGAGTCAACAGACAATGACTGGGGAAACAACATGCATTGAGCACTGAATGGCCAATGCAGTGGATGATACACGCTAAGCCCTGGCACCTGGGCCATGCTTTGTTCTGTGGCTTGTTTTGGTTTCATGCATGCATGCCTTGCAGTAGGTACCTGGCAATAACAATTAGCTGGAGCGCCTGTAAGTTTTTATTATTATTATAATTATGCCTTGCACCAAGCCTGCTACTCAGACTGCGTTCCATTTTGTGAGCAAGCATTCGCGTATTCCCGCAATGACCTATCCAAAAGATGTGCCTCAGTTACAAAGCAGATGTCTGATCGTATTGTTAGAAAAACTGGCGTCAGATTTCAATTGACGTACGTTTGCATCAGAGAAAACATGCCTCTGGTGCTGATGATGGTTTGAACTGGTAGGCACTTTGCAGAGCTTGCAAGAAGATTGCATGACCTGCACCAGTGAGTACATGACAAACACCAGTGCAGCAGAGCGACGCTCTCTAGTCCCAGACTGCAACCTACAGAATGCAATCACTGACAGGCTGCAGTAGAGATTGCAACAGAGTACTGAACTTCAGCCATAGAAGCTGAGAATACTGATGATTACCAGGCGTGAGTCCCACAGGTCCAGGCGGCAGCCATAGCGTAAGAAGACGTTGCTGACAGCAGGGAAAGGATTTATGGGTACTGGGGGGCGCACAAGCATCTGGTGCACCTCTTGCAGTGCCTCATGCAGCCTGCACACAGCGGATTTGCAGATCAATGAATTTGCAGATCCTTGAACATTATGTACACTTTTCCATACACATGTTACCAGAGGTTTGTTTCTTTTTTGTGTGCAAAGCTGCAATGAAATAGCAGATACATCCATGTTCTTTGACTGACAGTGCGGCCACTTGCAGCAACCAAAGCAAATCTTGCAGAGTGTTGCACGAGGAGGAGCTGACTCAGCGTCACATGGCCCAGTGTGACCAGCTCAACAGACAGATAGACAATCAGACAGACAGCCAGCCAGCACTACACAGTCTGATTGCTGGAATGAGAGGGGTGTGGTCAGTGACTATACCTGGTGTCCACAGCATACTGCAGCATGACGCTCTCCACTGCCAGCTGCTCCGGCAGATCACCTGTAGCAGCAAGTACCAGCACATTCATGCCCAGACTGACAAGCTGTGCTGCATGCAACCCAGTGTTCAGAGGGGAGCAAGCAAGGATTAACGGCAAGCAGCTTGCATGACAGACAGTGCAGGTTGAGTGCCTTGCAGCGCTGCTGTACCTGCCAATGTTGCTAGACTGCCTCTTGCTGTGGCTGCAGTGCATTGGTAACAGTTAGCTCAGGCAGCGTTGTGTGCATAGTAACAAGCACCAGGCACAAGCAGAGGGCAAGCAGAGGGCAGGCAGAGTGCGAGCAGAGGGCATGCAGTGGGCAGACAGAGGGCAAGCAGAGGGCAAATAGCAGCTTGGCTACATGGGTCTGTGTTCTTGCCTGACTCCTTTTGAGTAACTGCTTCTGATTCGACATCCACAACCCAGTCAGGTGCAAGCCAAGCAGACGCCACGCTCCCTGTCTTGATGTCCAACAGATGTAGATCTATCTACACACGCACACAGTCTGCGTCGTGACACATCAGGTGCTTGGCAGGACCAGACGTAGGCATGACAGGATGACCATATCATGTTCCAGTGATCAAATTGAGCAATATGTCTTGGCAGTGACAAGTCAATAACTCAGCGCAAACTCAGCGCAGACTGACTCACAGAAGCTGTACCTGAAGGCAACATGTAGCTCACCTTTAGTTGGCTTGCAAAGGCGCCTACATCAGGTGCGCGGTGCATCAGCACGTGCGCATGGGTCATAGCCAGACCGGACATCACAGACTGCAGCTTTGCACAGGGGATCCTCAAGCTGGCGAGCAGGGAAAAAGAGTTGGCTGTGTTTTCTGGAGCAAGGGAGCTGGCTGCTTGTTCAGCTGCTTGGGTCAGGGGCTGTAGGGCTTCTGCCAACACACCTTGCATGACAGCTTGTCCACCTGAAAGACATGTGACAGTCAGGAAAGCAGGCAGGCAGGCAGATGACAGACATACAGACAGACAGACAGACAGACAGACAGGCAGGCAGGCAGGCAGGCAGGCAGGCAGGCAGGCAGGCAGGCAGGCAGGCAGGCAGGCAGGCAGGCAGGCAGGCAGGCAGGCAGACAGACAGACAGATGGTGCGCCGCAACTGGCAGGCAGTAGATGTGAGCACTCACACAAGTGACAGCCCTCTTATGGTTATGTTGATTTCTACCAATGACGAATGCAGTATTAGTATCATGCAGGATTAGCAAATGTCATGGCTGACCTGGGGGCATGGCTTGTGGAGCGACCTGCAGGATCCTGGTGAGTAAACTGTGCAGGTGCTGCATCAACTTGTCCTGGACCTGAATTGCAGATCAACATGTCAGGCTGATGCTGGCACTGACTGCTATCCAGAGAAGTGCAGCACATAGGGCAAGAATGCACAATTTGTTCAGCACATGCAGCAGTAACAGTAGGAGTGTTGCATCTCTGCCTGACAGGCCGCAAGGAGCACGCATCGCACTACACTAAATATAGCAGGCAAACAACAAGGCGATGTTCAAATGGTGTTCAGCCTTTGCCATCATGCAGCCTGCGGCACTGTGTCAATAGACAGTGTAGTGCATGCTGTCACTGCATATGGGTGGATAAGGCTTCTTGCACATGTGATAGATACATGGCAATCAGTGCTGGCATGTCTGTGTATGCAGTGCAGGAGTGAAGACGCACTTCAGGCGACAAGGATGCATCGGCCTGCAAGCGGTCAATCAGCCACTGCAGGGTTTGCAATTCCTCCGCCATTCCAGTCAGCGTCGCAGCAATGCCGTTCTGCATCTTGATGAGCAGGGGCCCTAAAGAAGCTGCTGGAGAGGCAAGTCTGGGCTCTGCATCAGACTGTGACCCAGCTGAGCTATCCACCTGGACACGGACATCTCTTATGCTGCGTGATTCTGAGTCTGCCTCAGTATCTGAGTCTGATGCAGACCTTGAGCCTGAATCTGACCCCAAGCCTGAATCTGACCTCGAGTCTGAGCTGCCCTCCAGACGCTGACTATACTCCTTCTGTGCTGCAGTGCGAAGCCTGTCTTCATGTGCAATGACCAGGTCCAGCAGCTGTGGCAGCCCTGCCAGGCCCAGAGCAGCCCTGGCAGGGCCGTTGGGGTCAAGGTCGGGGTCTGGCCCTGGGACAGCCCCTGTGAGGCGGGGGTCCAACATGAAAGCCAGTAGCATGAGGGTGTTGTATGCCCACATGACCTGGCCTGCAGCGTAGTTCAGCGCCAGCTGCTGCAGCATGATGGTCATGTTGGGTAGCACCTGACTGCATGCAGAGAGTAGACAGTCAGTCACAAAAACCGCTATGGAGCATGTCACAGAAATGCATTGGCAGCAACAGCGTTATGCACTTGCCAGCGACGGAGTTGCATAGCATGTGGGGGAATACGAAGGACAGGTGCAGGGCAGGCTTGATTGTGATGGGCGCAGCATGTATGCTTTGCCGATTCCAAAAGCACAGATGATGCAAAGCTGTCCAGAGGGTTCCATGAGATCATCAGAATTGGTGCAATGCATCTGAGTGTCAGCTTGTTTGTTTCATTCTGCGCAGGTTTTTCAGCACTGCACAAGGAGCAGGGAGGCAATACATGCTTGTGGGTGCAAGCCACAGCTTGCGGTTGTTTCATGCTTCGATACAGAGCATTCTGATTGATCCTGCTGGTGAAACGGAGGAGCATTCTTACCTGTACGGCGAGACAGCCATGTTCAGGCTGATGTAGCGCCTGGCTGCTGCTTCTTGTAGGAACAAACCAGTGAACAGAGCATCATGTGGGGCCACGGTCAGGCTGTCGATGGGCGGGAGATTATTGCTAAAAACAGGAGCAGCTTGCATACCGACATGCAGATGATAGGACTTGGTGGCCGGCATGTGCCTCCATTCTTTACGCCCCTTGGCTGCTCTGTAAGGCACAGACGCGTGATCAGCTGTGAATGTGCACATCATGTCAAAGACAGAGCAAGTCATGAACTTTGGCAGCAATTTGCATTCAGCTGGCATCAAAACCTGCGCCTGGCAATCCTGGGTAGTCGGTCGCACATCTGTCATGGACAGCAGACAGCATTGACAGACCCACAAAGCGCTGCAAACATGCTGGATGTTCAGTTTACCCTGTCTTAGGAACTTGAACAGCCACGACCATGCTGCAAACAATGCAGCTGTTGTCTTGCATCCCGCCGGCCAGCAGCTGCATGACACTGTCTTCCTTGTCAGACAGCTGCTCAAGGCTGAGTTGCGTATAGAAAGGAATGGTTCCATTTGCTTGTGGGGGCGCCTGCATGCAAGAAGCAGGCAGTTTGCTCTAAACACAGGATAGTTGGCCTTGTTTGATGTACTGTGCAAGCCTGCTTCAACAGCAATGATCTGGAGCCCTCCTATAGTGGACAGCATGCACAGAAACTGTTGCATCATGCAGGCATGCACAGGCGTGCACTTGAATGTGAGCTTGTATCCAGGCATTGTTTGCTATCACACGAAACTACAAGTCTATGATATGCATTGCTGCAGAGCTTTATGCAGTGACGGGATCCAAAACTTGCCGCGATACATTAATGGTCAGAAGCAGGCGATCTGGCAACGTGATCAGAGGTTGACAAAGGAGAGCAACTGCATATGCTTCAGATGCACACCTGCATCACCAAGGCCTGTACATAGTGGCCTTTAGCAGTCATGTCTGCTGCATCTCTGACAATCAGGCGTGCCAGCTTGACAATGGCCATCAAAGGGACTGGGCCTACGACTATAACATCTGCACGCACTTCCAGCAGTGGGAAGGGTTGCCAGTCTGGCTGATAGCTGATACACCGGCCCTGCGCCACACAACCTTCATGAAGGCATGTTTGGTATATAGGTATGCAATATCTACGAGGAAGGCATGTGCTGTTGTGCTGCACACTGCAGACAAGTACAGGGAGTGTCTGTCTTGGTATAACTCAGACAGAATAGTACCTTTGCATCATAGACCCAAAAAAGTGAAAACACAAGCAAATCTACCTGGTTCACAGGGTGAAGCTTTTGAGAAACTTTTGGCCTGCAAGCAATCCCTGGCAAGGTCAACACAGTTAGCATACCCCTCACGCAATCAAGAGCATAGACATGCCAGCAGACAATACTGCAGTAGGCCGAGTTTGGTCACAGGCTGCAAAGTTCACAAGACATGCACTTGAAGCAGCAAGCAAGCCTGAGCTGGACAGGCATGAGCTTGTGGAAGACTGAACATATATTACTGACATTGTGCAGCTGGCCTGGAGCTGTGATATGTCTAGCTGTCTGCAAATGTACCTGTAAGCTTGGCAAGGCTTGCACTGAGTAGCCATCAGCATCAGGATCAGAGGGACTAAAGGTAGGGAAGTAGGAGGCCGGCAGATTGTTGGCCAATACCGTGCGTATAGCGTCCACACCTGACAAACACACTATCTTGTTTTCAAATTTGCTGAATGTTTGAGCACAGACTGTCAAGTCGGAAGGTGTCAAAGACCAGATCTGTTCTGCCACTGAGGGACCAGCCATAGTCAGTGCAGTCTGTGATAGCTCACCTTTGCAGCAAACGCATGCAAGCACATGAGGAAGACCCCAAGCATTGTTAAACAGTGACAGTGTTGCCAGGTCAGTTGCTGTGCTTGCAACAACTGCTGACCCCCCATCTTGCAGCTTTTCTACGACCTACATTGGCAACAGGTGCTGTCAAAGTAGTTCTTGCAATGCGAATGGCTGATGCAGCTACTTTGTGGAACGGCAACCACACCTGGCGATCTGTGAGTTGCCAAACACCTTTTTGGTCTGCAGAGCCTGAGGCAACTTCCGCAAGGTATGGAAAAGGGTTAGCAGGAAGCAGCCTGCGGGCGAAAAGCCCGACAAGCGCAGTCTGTATTGTCTCGGTCTACGAATGCGAGGGCAAGGATCAAGCGGGTAAAGATCAGTAATCAAGGGACACGGAGTCCAATACAAGTTGTTCAGGCTGCGCTCACCGCTCCCGCATCTTCAATTCGCCGCATGTAAATTCTACAACGTCCGCATCAGGACGCGCTGCCCGATCAGCAGCACGGAGTCGAACGATCCCTGCCGAATAGGTCAAAGTACTGCCTTGGAGTAGACACCCCGGTCTGTTCTTGTCTCAATTCAGGCAACAATACGTTTGACAGAGCCGATAGCACACAAACCTACTTTGATCTGCGCATATGGATTTCATGCTCATGCCTCGACGCAGAGTTTGGTGAAGTGCTTTAGGACTTGCTGTGCGTTCGTTCGTCACCTAGGTCTTATGATCTGGTGGGAAACTTTTCTTCTGGGAAGGATACGCCCCGCGCTGCGACCCGCGGCAGTCCGTGGGGTGGAGGGTCAACGTGCAGAGGCCACCGTTGTTAAATGATGCGACCATGCCATCTCATGGCAACACTACTCCGGCAAGAGTGATCGCGTTGCTGTTCGCCGTGCGACTGACTGGTTCAGCTTCTTGGCGTTGTAGCGTCAACATTGAAGGGGACCCGTCCCAGGTGCTTGTGTACACTGCAGCGTCTATGAGTTGCTTCAGCGATGCCACCGGGGAGCAGAACCTGACGGTGTATGCCGACGCCAGTCTGCTTTCTTATGCCTCTTCCTTTACCGGTGAGGCTTTTTGAGCTGCCTGCACCTTCGGCTCTGTAAAGGCACTCTCGAGCACCTCACTGAGAGCTATACCCAGGACTAAGCCTTTTGCCTCCACAGCTCACGTTGGAAAGTCGTGACACAAGTCTTTGGGGGCCAGCCTTTGCTCATTTGCTGGGCGTCATCTGGTTTTGATTGGCTGAAGCAAAGCATGCTGTGCTGTCTTTGTAGGAGTGGAGCTGCAGCAGTACCACCCCAGCGACGTGGCACTGTACAGCCCACTTCTGTATTTTGAAGGGGACTACAGTATCACCCTCACAGACTCTCACTTCAGCAACATCAATGCCAGCAACTGGACAGCTCTGCCGCAACCTCTTAGCGTGTTCAGCAATACTGGATCTGTCAATATCAGCAACATGTTCAGCAGCAACTGTACAATTGAGGAGGGAGCACTGTTCCAGTTCAATGTCTCTTCACCAGCAAGTGTCTGGATCAGTGATTCCTCATTCAGCAACGCATTCACAGCAGTAGCTGTACAGCACAGCTCTGTCAGCATGACAAACACAACCTTTGAAAACGTGACTCAGACCAGCATCATCACTCAACTAGGGACTTCCATTGACATCCGCGGCTGCAACTTCAGCAATGGGGGCTTGCTCTACATTTCAGCCCCAAATGTGACAATACATCAGTCACAGTTTCACAACAACACAGCAGAGACTGATGGGCAATCCCCTGAGAACCCACCTGGGGGTGCAATCTCCATCACGAGTCAGATCTGGGATCCTGACGAGGCAGATTACTTCAGCGGCACCTACACAATCTCAGACTGTCTGTTTGTGAACAATTCAGCTACCACAGATATGCCAGCAGGCAGCAATGGTGCAGGTGGTGCCATCATTGTTGTAGGCAGCCAAGGAACTGCATCAGAGCACTTCACCTTGCTGAACTGTACTTTGATTGGCAACTCTGCTGTAGTAGGTGGGGGTTTGAGCACCTGGGGTGTTGCAAATGTGCTCGTGAGTGGGTGCGATTTCCAGCACCCTTATTGGCTGTCGCAACATTCTGCTGGAAATCGCACC
>JAABUP010002042.1_pt1 | contig 40617 bp, 52 predicted proteins | sample 5559201 | NCBI WGS metagenome assembly JAABUP01 (sample SAMN10711887, study PRJNA513373) | rock metagenome | isolation source: Antarctica rocks | place: Antarctica | reverse complement strand
AAAATCCGCCTTTCTGCTTTACGATGCATGGGGTGCTCATCAGAGCTCTCATCACAGCTTGTGGGCAACAAGCTGGCAACAGAGGGAGTTGACCTGTACTGTTCTTTCAGGACATCATAGTCTGTCTTTACAGTTTGTTGCTCGGGTGGCAATTGTGCCCTGTAGTACTTGATGGCATTCTTTATCAGCGATTGATGCCGATCAAAGGCACTAAGGCCCATCATTCTGCGTTCCTGTACATTCTGACTGCCAACAGCAGAAGCTGAACTTCCAGCTGCGTTGGACATGCCAGGCAGAGCACCACTAATCAAGGTCACTGGTACTGGATCAGCAGGTGCACTGGGGCGCTATTTGGCTGCTGCTTTCTGTTTTGAGCTTAGCGTTGCGGCTGCAGATACCTGTGCAAGCATGCTTTGCCTAAAGAAAGAAGCTACTTGAAGGCTGACCATGGTGCACCAGCTCAAGCTGGGCAGATTGGTTTTGTGACAGCGACTGGTGCCAGCTAATCATCTAATTTGCTGGCTACCGAACTAGACACAGGCAATGATGGAGACTTACTGAGCGTACTCCTCGCTCAGTTTCGGGGTGGTCAAGAATGTCTTTAGCGGGTTGTCAGTCGCTGCTGAGACACCTTGCTGTTCCAAGTTTGCAGGCTTTTCATACAGGCCTGGACCAGACAAGCTGCTTGACAGTCTGCATCCAATGCAATAAATTGTGCACGATGTGTGTAGGACATACCTGAGAAGTATTTGGCGTTGGCAGTGTGGTGCAAGCGTTGAAATAGGGCAGTATACGACTGCTGAACAGGTGTCTGCCCACTTGAGTCCATGCGGCAGTAATGCTGCAAGCAGGGGACTTCGCAGGGCGCTTTTGTGTGATCGACGCCAGGCCGCTTGGCATTTGTCCTCCTGCATGCCTGCCCCAGGTGCTTCACAACGTATTGTCAATCAATCATGCCGATAGCCTGTTGTGAATCCTTTCCAACACCACTTTGCCGTTCAAAGTCAACGCACGAGCCGACCGCAGCAAAGCAGTGTGTGCACTTGGTGCTATGGTCTGCACGGGCAATGTTGCGGGCTGAAGGTGATACCAGCCTTTGGCAAAAGTAAACTTTTCGGCTTTTGCTGCAGTGCTTGTCAGTCAGACATGCAGGACGACGGAGGCTCAGGCTCAGATGATGAACAGTACACTCAAGCAGACCACAACAGGATATCTGAGTTATTTCCAAGGTGACTGTGCTTCAGCTGGCTGCTGCGCAGCCTGCTTGAGAATCTGCACAACATCTGCTGAGTTTGATCACTTTGGTCCCACAGGGATTTAACAGCCCTTTTTGCCCCGAGCCCACAGCTCGTCGTTCCATGTGTCCCACACGATCAGCCTCTGGCAGTGGCAGGGACTCAAGGCCGCTCAGATGTCAGCTTGGAGCGCATGCAGGTCAGCCGTGTAATTGGACATAGACTGCAACCAATACCAATTGTGCTGTGACCAAGGCATCAAGTCCCAGATCAGCGTCACCATGCAAGCTTATACATCAACATGCCAGCGTTTGCCAGCGTAACCAGCTTGTTGGCCTGCAGGTGGTTATGCGCATCAGGCCTTCCATGCAGCATGGAATTCCATGTTGGAGCAAAGAGAACTGTATACATGCAGTGTCCGGCAGCACGGTTGCAATTGCACCGCCAGAAGCTTCTCAGGGGTACAAAAATGGTGACAGGGGTCAGACGTACAACTTCACCAAGGTGTTCAATGAATACACTGCACAAGAGGAGTACTTCCAATCAACTGCAGCTCCGTTGGTGAGTGGCTGCATCTCTTCTGTTGCTGTCCTTGTGCATTCAAGAAGTGTCTGAACTAATTCTTGTTGAGTAAAATCTGCACAAGTTGACCTTGCTGTAGCACGGTGCAGTGTAAAAGAATGAATGGAGTTCTGATCCTTCTAGCCTGTTCAATGTTGTCATTGAGATGGACAGCGCTCTGCTGCTGTCGCTCACGTGACTGCAACATGCCTGTGCCTCTGCTTTCTGCTTTTGTAAGGAATTGTGCCTGTCTAGAAAGGTCTGATTTTGACAAACATCGAGGGCATGTTCTGCACCCTACCGTGCTGCCTTACTGTCTGCCGCATAGTGACGCAGGTGGCGCGCCTGCGCCAAAAAGCAGCAAGTAGTTGCAGTATTGGCGATCTATTGCATTTGCACCAACTGAACACACACCTCAGCAGCCATTTGCACACAATCGTTGCAGTCAGTGATAAATGCAGGTAAGGCATCTAGCGCTACAGACGCACCCAGCTGCAGCACCGATGGCCTATGGCATTTCAGCAGCCAATCACTCATGCTATACGCACATCAGCATAGGGCTGATGCAATATCTTACTGCTGCAGATTTGGCACCTAGTGCAACAGCAACAAGCAGACAAAGCACAATTGCCCACTGTGCTTTGTGCTCTATCAGTGTTTTCTCAAACCCACCTGAGTAAAGCTTGTATCTCCCTGACTGCTGCAGGTCCGGCACCTAGTCCAGGAGCAGCAGGCAGCTGCAGTACTGATGGCATATGGCATCTCAGCAGCTGGTAAGACCTACACTATAGAGGGCACCCGGTCTGAGCCAGGGGTCCTGCCTAGGGCCCTTCATCTCCTTTTCCAGGTGACATCTATACCACAAATGTGGTGCAAAGATGTGCCAGGAAGAGGGCTTCCAAATCATGCCCAGCTGTTACTGTCTGTATGTTCATGACTTGATTTGCTTTGCCGTTGTTACCTGATGCCCAAACGCAGGTGCGCAAGAAGACTTGCTTGCAAAGACTAGTGATCTTCTATGAGATGATGTGTACATGCAAATAGCAGAATGAACAGCATTGCAAGTGACTGTCTGGTTGGCCTGGACATGCCTGTATCATAGAAGCTATCAGCAATGTGCAATCGCAGGACTGCTGCATGCGTTGATGCAAGATACAAAGCAGACTGCAAAGCAGCTGCCTGTGGATGTATCATCAGGTCTGAGACATACCATGCACAAATCATGTTACTCATGGGCACAAAGCAGCATACCAATTCTGTGCACAAACCTTGCACTATGTTGTAAACATGCATTTGGTGTTTGCTGTTCTGCAGGAAGTCAGAGACAGCCCAGAGCAGCTGACAGTGCATGTGTCACAGTTTGAGGTGTACAATGAGCAGATCTATGACCTGTTGGCAGAGGAAGCTGGGGCTGTTCTGGGCCAGCGCCCTGCCCTGCGCCTCAAAGAGGACAGTCAGGGTCGCATTTTTGTCAGGGGGCTGTCTGAGGTAAGCACCTGATTCTGCTTGTCTTGGCTGATGAGGGCCATGTACCATGTGAGCAGCGCAACAGGCTCTGCCAGTCCAGCTTTTTGAACTTTGTTACAGTCAAGTCAGGCTGCTGCTGCCAGCTTTTCAAATTTGCTCCGGTTAAGTCAAGCTGCTGCTGCATTCACGGACAGCCTGCACGCATTTGCATGCGCTTATACCCCTACATGGGCCTCGCTACTTCCAGAACACGGTTGTCAGTTTCAGCGCGCCCATGGGCAGAGCCATGTCTTTTGCTAACTGCATGTCAAAGGCAGCAGGCCAGGTAAAGGTTTGCAGCTCACAAGGGCTGATCACCAGCAGAAAGGCAGGCATCCCTTGCAGGCATCTTGTCAGTGGTCTCGCTCATTTTGCTAATGCTCAGTACTGATTACTAATAACACCACAAAGCAGTTGTCATAAACCTCATGTCTTGGCCTGCATAATTGTTTATTTGCGTGCATTTTTGTCTAGGTTTGTGAAAATATGGCAGCGCTGGACCTGCACAAGAAAAGAGGCAAAAGCGAGCTTGCTTGCATCACAAAGAAGACACCTTCCAATCTATACCTTCTGACAAGCGTTTTTTCACTCCCAAGCGACAAGCAGCTCTCTCTCCAATTGACTAGCTCTTCTCTCCTCAACTGGCCAACAACCCTCTGTCTAACTGGCAAGCAGTCCCTCTCCAACAGACAAGCAGTCCTCTCTCCAACGGACAAGCAGTCCTCTCTCCAATGGACAAGCAGTCCTCTCTCCAATTGACGAGCACTTCTCTCTCCCATCACCAGAGCATGTGCAGGAACGGATTGCAATGACACGTCAGAGGATTGCCGCTGTACAAGCTTTGATCATGCAACATCAAGCCACCTGTTGCTGAGTGCCTGGCATATGCAGGTGGCAGTGGGCAGCGCCGGGGCAGCAATGGATATGCAGCGAAAGGGAGCACGACAGCGCCAGAAGGCAGCTACTGCTCTCAACTACCACTCCAGCCGCAGTCACTCGATTTTCACGGTAGCTTGATCTGTATGACTGTCTGTTGACCTGTGCAACACTGGAAGCTGTTTCTTGTCTGTTTGGCTGTGCATATCAACTTCACGGAAGTCTTTTGGGCTGAGCAAAGAAACAAGCAAGAAATGGAAGGCTTGGCTTGCAATGAAAGTACGCATCATGCTGCACCAACTCGTTGCCAGATGTGCTTCAGAAGCACATGCGCCTGTGTGTGCCACACCTGCATATTTGCTACATGCTCCAATCGCAACCATTTGAGTGCATATGTGTGTTTATGTTTGTGTGTTGGATGAATGCCACCAGATGCATGGTATCCATAGACAAGGCAGAGATGGTCCACAGTTTGTGTGCATGGGCAGGTTGCACTGTACAGAGCGTCTGGTCATGAAGATGAAGAAAAGTCAGCAAGAGTTGGGAGGCTGTCCTTTGTGGACCTGGCAGGCTCAGAGAGGGCCAACAGGACGGGCAATGTCGGAGCCCGGCTGAAGTATGCCCCTTGCTCACAGTCTTGTCATCTTCATTATGTCTGCTGCCATGCCCCTCCTTTGGTTGCAATACTCTTTCATTTCTGCCCCTCCCCCTCCCACGCCCAGTCCCTTTTTCCACCTGTGTCTCTTCTGAGGATTGAGGGTCACGCTGATCAGGATTTGCAGATGTGCTTTCTTCAAGGTCTGTTCATGGTGCCTGACAGCGAGCAAGTCAAATCTGACACCAAGGCAGGATTGTGCAGGGAGAGTGTAGCAATCAACGCCAGTCTGATGACGCTAGGGCGTTGCCTGGAAGCCCTGCGCTGGAATCAGCAGCACAGGGCAGCTGAGCCCAAGCTGGTGCCCTACAGAGAAAGCAAGGCAAGCCCCTTCACCTCTTCTTGCAATGCATGCTTGCTGGCCCCAGAGCCAAGCATCCTAAAGTAATAACAGTAAAAAACTGCACAGGTGTGCAAGACGCTTTTTGCTATGTACCTACTAAGTGTCTGTAAATTTAGCTCTGCGTGCCAACATCTACAAACATTCTGCTGCATTCAAGGGGTGTGCGCCAACAGCACAAAGTGTCACAGACGCATTGGCGTGGACAGAAACTTGATTCATTACCTGACACAGAAGCCCATCCCATGCACAGCAATAGCGCAACAGCATTCACAATTGCCTGGCCTCATCAAACCCTGCATGCTGCAAAGGATGGTGTACATCAAGATCAGACCAGATCAGCGTAACATACACAGTCATCTTGTGTCCTGCTGCTTCCTATGCACGACCCAGTCCATTCTGCCACATCATGTGTTGGCAATAGAAGGCTCATTGCGCCTCAGCACACCAACATATCTCATGCTGCAGCCTCTCAAAAAGGGAGCGATCAAGGCCAAAGCATGTTTTTGTTCAGGTGACACACCTGTTCAGAGATGTGCTGCATGGCTGGGGCCAGATCCTGCTGTCAGTCAATGTTAGCCCCTGTGCCAAGGACTACGATGAGACCTCTCACGTCCTCAAGGTGAAGCCGCATTGCAGTCTGCATGCATTTGAGAGCTCAAGGTGAAGCCGCATTGCAGTCTGCATGCATCTGAGAGCTTGTCACACCAACAGCTCGAGCACACTCTGTACAGTACCCCATGCAGTCATGCATCATCAGCCGTGTGTCGCCTTTGGTTGGAAGTGTGTACTAAGCATCACTCTGCTGGGCTTGCTGCACAACTTACATCAAATTCCAAGGGCTGCAGCTGCTCAACGGCAAAGCTAGACAACTCCGTATGAAGTAAAAGTACAGGCAATGAGTTGATGCAAGCTGTCATATGCTCTGCTGCCACACAAGGGACAATGGCTCACTGCTATTCTTTATGCTTGCTGACAGCACACAAGTGTGTGTGTGTGTGTGTGTGTGTGTGCGTGTGCGTGTCTGTACATACACACTATGCATAGGCTCATGATATATGAGATGTAATTGGCCAATCACAGCCAGACACCTGCTGCTAAGGCACAGCAACAGCAATGCCTCCGACCACCAGCACCACACATTGGCCTTTCAGTTGGGACATTTGATCGGGTGCTCCTTGATCTGCTGTAGTGTGCATCATTGGCCTTTCTTTTGGGAAATTTGACTGGGTGCTCCTTGTACTGCTGTAGTGTGCATCTTTGGCCTTTCGTTTGGGAAATTTGTCAGGATGCTTCTTGTACTGCTGTAATATGTATCACTGGCTTTCCAGATGAGAAAGCTGACTAGCTGCTCCTTGTACTGCTGTAGTATGCATCACTGGCCACCCAGATTGGCACAGCTGCAAGGGCAGAGGCGCCCATTAGGGCCCTGAAGGCCATCAGCCCCAACATCACCAAGAAGAGGGTCACCAGATTGGAGCCTATCCCCAGGTGAGCGACACAACATGCAGACCATCAGTTGCCTGATCCTGGGGTTGCATCAAGCATATAGCATCAAGACTGTATCTACATGAAACACAGGGAAAGCCATGTGGGTAACAAACAAACGAATGAATAGATAATGAAACAAGCACAGGGCAGGCACCTGGTTTTCGGCTAAGACTAAGATGCATCCTGCGCGCTCAGTATACTGTACCGCACTGATACATCTTGCAGATATCAGGTGCCTGCACACCTTTGGTAAGCAGGAGGAACCAGGACTGTCATACTCATTGTGCAAGTTCTGTTCAAGAGACTACAGGAAGGATAGTACGGCCTACTTCCAAACAGTAAGCATTGCTGCTCACTCTTTTCCTTTTTTAGGTGGGCCTCTTTAACATGTACTTGTATTAGTAATGACTGCCAATCAAGATGTCAAGGATTTCACTTGGCGGACCTGAGCTAGACCTGAGCTCACAGCTGAATGTGCAATGCAGCAACTTGGGACCACTGATGAAGCAGAGGAAAGGTAGCCCATCAGCTAAGCAAGCAAGTAACGCAGCAGCCCTGCCAGAGGCCCTCGGCCCCCTTGATTTGGGCGAGCAAGAGGCATATGCTAGCAGCTGCAGCAGTGATGCAGATGAGAAGGAGTCCGAGGTGGTGCACGAGCTGGAAGAAGAAGTACGCCGCCTGCATGACCAGGTGAGTGGCGAGTTGGCTGCCTGTGCTTGACAACAAAACACATGCAGGTCTTGCAGAGTTTGTTCCACGCATGGTGTCCCTTGGCACAAATTGATTGCAAGATCAGGGCCATATGGATGCATTCTGTACAGAATATAACTGGGACTGTATAGAGAACCTTGTGGTGATCTGCTGGGATGCAGACATGACATCATGTATTTCCATTTGTGCTGTTTGCTTGAGTTTTGATCACGAGCGAACGCGTGCTGGCCAGGCACACGCAAAACTGCTTGGGGGTTTGAATTGCTGTCCAATCCCTGCTCGAATGACAGTAGTTCGAGCAAAAAGCACAGTCGGCTACCGGATTTGAACCAATGACCTGCTGGACTGCAGCCAGCTGCTCTACCACTGAGCTAAACCGACTTGGAATCTGGATGTCTACACAGGTTAAATTGCGGATATAAGTACGCATTGTTACAACAGCGGCCAGAGTCCATTCCACAATATATATATATATATATATTGTGGAATGGTTCGTGTTATTGTGGTCACCGACAGCTGGACCCAGACCGGTCGAGCTGCAACTCGTCCTCTTGGTATTGACTTGTCAATTTACCTGCCTTTTGGATGAGTGCAACCTACTCATGTGGCTGTTGCAACCCAGGGAGTGCTGTGCTCTAGCTGACACAAATTCAGACATTGAGAAGCGAGTGGAGCCCTGAGAGAGTCCCCTCGTACATTTCTGGTACAGTATGCACCGTCTGAAATGTTCACTGTTTCCTGCAGTAACTGACAGATGATGTGGTATGACAATTTACAGGGAGCAACTGAAGATAGAGATGGCTGCTTCCACTTGTTGTATGCAGCTCTTGTGCATATTGCATCCTCAAGCCTTGCCTGCACCAGAAAAGTCATCTCTCTTTGCTAGCACCTCATAGGCAAACCCCAGTTCATTTAGGCAGTCCAAAGAATTGAGTTTCTTGACTCTGGCTTTTCTGCATGAACTGGCCAAATACTGTTCAAATGAAATTTTTGGCTTCTGCAGCTGATGGCGGCTGAGGAGCGCTGTGCTCTGGCTGAGACTGAGATCAGGGAGGAAGTGAGCACTGAGATGGCCTCCCTCCTGCATGACATGGAAGCCAATTACAAAGTATGCACACACCCTCATCTGTGCGCTTCAGCTTTGCATCTCCCTCCATCGTGTCAGAAACCAGCAGCACAAGTACTGACAAGCACGTCAGTGCTTGTCAATCTGTCATGGAGTTTGCTTGCCTCGTTCCACCAGCTGCAGTCATCTGGATGCTGACACTCAATTCGTGCTGCTGTCCCCTGTCTGCCTGTCTGCATAACAATGAAGGCAAGCCTGCATTGTGCTAGATGCTGGCAGAATGATGTTTTGCTGTAGTGGTAGGCCATCATGCAGATGAGGAGCAGGTTCATGAAAGCAAGCCCGCATGTTGCTAGACGCCGGCAGGGTCATGTCTTGCTGTAGTGCTGGTGGTAATGGTAGCCCAAGATGCAGATGGATAAGCAGAAATTTACACAGTGACATGGCCCCTCGCAGATTGTGTTTGGTGATTAGACTTTGCGATGTAATGTCTCTTGTCTATATTTGTTCGTGTGTTTATTCTGGAGAGCACTTGCGCAGGAGCGGTTGGCATCTGAGGTGGCTGCTGTGGAGAAAAAGAAGACTGGTGGGGCCAAATCAGGCAGAGCAGCTGCGCCTGTCCACTGCTCTCACAGTCAGACAGATGGAGAAGCCACACAGGCTGAGCTTCACAGCATGACTCAGCAACTGGCAGCTCGTGATGGTGAGCTAGAAGCGCTGCGAGCTGAGCTGCACAGCAAGACTCAGGCTCTTGAGTCAGCTCTGGCACCCTGCTCAAGTCTCAAGCACTCACATGATGCCCTGCTGAGCCAGGCTCAAGCCACTGAGGCAGCTCATGCTGAAGAGAAGAAGAGTCTATCTGAGCAGCTCAAGCAGAGTCAGCAAGATCTGGCTGCATCTCAGGCTCAGTGCAAACAGCTGCTTCAGCAGCTTCATGACTCGGATCAGCAGCTATCAACTCAAGCTCAGCAGATTACAACTGCTGAGTCAGTGCTTACGGCTCAAGTTTCTCTGCAGTCTCAGCTGACTGATATGACTCAGCAGCTAGAGGCAGCTCAGGGTCAGATTCTGCAGCTTGAGCCTGCTCATAATAGCTCAATTCAGCAGCTCAGAGAAGCTCAAAATCGTAACTCAGAGCTTGAGCAGGCTCAGGAGCAGTGGCGATCAGTGGCTTTGCACACCAGTCAGCTGACCTTCACCTCCTATGCAGACATAGAAGCTGCAACAGCAGCTGCTGCAGGAGCTGCTGACCCACTGCAGGTTATACAACACGTGGTCAATGCGTTGCACAGCAGAGCTGAGGAAGCTCAGGCGGCATTTGAGGAGCTGACTCAGCAGGTGCAGGATGCAGCAGCAGCTCACGCACTCGAGGCTGAGCATCTGAGGTAGGCTGTGTACCGTCTGGCCATGCTTTGTGATATAACAGCTAAAGCATTGCATGCCTCCAGCATGACGTGTTCAATGCAGCACATCACAATTGCTCACCTGGTAAGTCGAGCGTGCTCACATGCTAAGCTTCAGGCTGGTCACATCTTGCTGAACAGGTCCTTGTCAGGCAGATTCTCAGGCTGTCTGTACCCCACATCATAGGCTAGCATGCACTGGTGGCTCAGCTCTGAGGCTATGCCACAGCTTTGCTTGCTTGCATATGACAAGATTGCGCAAGCGTTGGAATGCGTTCTCTAGTATTCAACCAATCAATCACATTTGCTTGTCTCTGGGATCAGCACAGGATCCATTCGTCAAGTTCTGAAAGCAAGTGCAAGGGAATGCAAATGACCCAAAAGACATCAAATCACACATGGTTCATAGTGGCAGAAAGGATGTAAGCACTCAAGAACAAGTGGGCATGTGCAGGAATGAGCTGCAGCAGGCGAAGATGTACAGTCAGGCTGGCCAGCCTCAGTCAGACCAAGGACTCAGGCAGTCTCTGGAAAGGGAGCTCCAGCAACAAGTCACACAGCTTGAGGTCAGCACAAATGTTTTGGAATTCCGTTTGCTTTTGCTCATGGGTTGCTTGTTTTCAAGAATGACAGTGGAATCACACTGTCATATACCTACATGCTTCCTGGAAGCAGAAACTAAGATGTTGTTGATACAACATGCACCTGCTTAGGGGCCTTGCTGCAATGTACAGGATCCTAGCTGGGCATGCATGCGGTGCTGTTTTGGAGACGGTCTCAAGACACTGTCAGCATGTTGTCATGTGGCATTGCACACACAGCGACTCACCATAGTCTCACCATAGTCCTAAACAGGTCTTTACACATGCTGCTCATCTGAATCCTGCACAGCCAAGTTGTGCATGCTTGCATCGTTATGTGTAATGTGACAGTGTGTAAGACGCCACGCAGGCCAACAGTCAGATGGAAGTTGAAATGCTCAAGCAACAGCTGGAGGCTTCAAAGAAGGAGAACACTGCCCTGAAGCGGCGTTTGGAGGCTGCCACAGCTGCCCTAGCTTCTGCCAACCTCAGTTCTGCCAACCCTGCCCTGCTGCGGGTCATGCAGGCAGGGGCCAAGGGGGGCTCTCAGAGGGGTGCAGGGGGCACACCCCATGCCCTGGCCCTGGCCTGGGCCAGGGAGGAGGCTGCTCGGCTCAGCCCTGCCCTAACACTGGTATGCCTGCTGGCAAGGACCCATCTCAGCGTTGTCGTGGAACTGGGAAGGGCTGCTGATGCTGCATGGAATGCAGCAGATGAGCACAGCAATGCAGCCTTTGGCATGTCTCTGCACTATTTTCAACTGCCTATTTAGCAGCGCTCCTTGCACTTGCATGACAGAAGCATGACAGCTGCCAAGTAGCATGAAAATTGTGACCCAATGTATTGGTCGCCGCAAGCAAGCTCATCAGCTGCTGACTGGCAGCCTAGTGTACTGCAGTGTTCTGTGGCACCTCAACTTTGTTTCATCCGACATCATGCAGGTCCTGTTTGCACCAGCTGAAGGCATGTCATTTTTCTTGCAGGCAAGTACATCCAAGACTCCTTACCCTGGTGTGGCCAGCAAAGGTGCTTCTCCAGCCCCCTCACTTGCCCACCTCTTTGCCCCATCCCCTCATGCTGCGCCCTCCACCCTGCCAGGAGGAGCCACAGCATTGAAGCAGAAGTATGGATTGCTGGAGCAGCAACAGTCCTTAGAGCCAGCTGTACTCGGGAATGCAGCTGCTGAATCAGCTTCAGATGCTCAGGCGACTCAGGCTCAGAGGGAGACTGATGTGCTGAGCGCAACTCGAGCTGCCTCCCGCTTGAGTCTGCTTCAAGCTGAGCAGACTCAAGCTGAGCTTGAGCTGGCGAGTATTGCTCAGTCAGATGTGGAGTCACAGGTGCAGGCTGAACCTGCAGAGCCTGACAAGCATCAACAAGCCTGTCATCAAGCGCCCATTGATGCTCTGCTGATCCCTGATGCTGGGAGGCTGAGTTACCATATGCTTCAGCAAAAAGCTGCAGTGGCAAGAGCTACAGAAGCTGAGTCGACCGGCCCTAGCAGTGTGAGGGCACGACAGGCTGACTCATTCAGTTTTGTTCACCTCACTGGAGATCAGTTCAGACAGCCAGTAGCAAAAGCAACTCGGAGTGAGCCATTGAGACCAAGTCAGCAGAGCTTGAGTCAGCCTGTGAGGCCTCGTACACGCAGACAGACTCGCAGCTCAGCTCGCACCTCACAAGCAGCTCAGAGTGTTGCTTCAGAGTTCATCATTACTGCCTCTGGAAGAAGAGGCAAGGCAGATGCCAGAACAATGCCAGCACTGCCATCTGTCATGGAGCAAGCAGAAGCTGACTCAGCAGTGGCCACAGCTGAGGCTGCCTCAGCTTCAGTCATGACAGAACCAGCAGCTGCACAGGCAGCAGCTGCTCCAGCACTTGACCCAGCAGCTGAGTTGGCAGCAAGGGCTCACCAGTCTGAAGCGACCTTGGCAACAGTGGCAGGAGAAGACGAACAGCAAAGTGCTTCAGCACCTTCTCAGGAGCATGTGAACAGCCTTGAGCAGATCACCAATGCTGCTGAGCATCAGAAACCCGCGCCTGAGCTTTTGCATGAAGTGTCAAATGCACAGAACAGCCAAGCAGGAGGCTGCCCAGCAGCAGCTGCAGCAACAGCTTCTGTGAACTCCATTGCTGTTGAGCAGGCTGTGGCATCTGCAGAAGCAGTGAGTGATAATGATACCACTCATGCCTCTGAGAACAGAGCAGCCATGAACATTGGGGCATCTGGCACTTCATGTGCAGAAGCTGCTGTAGAAGCTGCTGCAGCATCCAATGAAGGAGCTGCTGCATCACAGCAGCGTCCGCACATGCAATTCCAGGCCAAGGCGCAGATCGCTGAGGTTGTCAGCGTGCAAGCTGCTGAGTCTCAGCAGGGGCAGAAACGTGGGGGCAGAGCCAAACGGCCCCCAAAGCCTAAGCAACCAGTGAGGAAGAAGCAGACTGGGAAACGTGGCAGGCCAGCTGCATCGCAAGATGAGAATGCCGACAGCAACATGGCCCCTAATCAGCAGTCTCGGTCACTGGCAACATCAGCTGTCAGTGTTGCAAAGGAGCCTCTGGTTGTGTCTCCCTCATCTTGTGAGGCTGTCACCGATCCTCCTGCATCTCTCAACCCTGGCATGGCAGCTGATAAGGAGTCAAGGTAGGACTGGATTGTGCAAAATCCCGACTGAATACGCTTGCTATGCAATGACTGTTGTTGCCATGCCAAAGCTTGCACGTCAAAGCTTTGTTGCCCATGGCTACCCCAGCAGCAGACCTCACCATGGGCTGTTGTTTCCTGTGATCATCATCTTGCTTTATTAAGTTGCTGCAGTGAGGGTCTGACTCGCTAGTAAAAGCAGGCCATTGTCACATTGGTGCAGCGGCAATGGTGGCTACATCATTAGCAACATTGTTTTGCATCTCATACAACATGTTGCCTTGTCAGCATTCGACATCCTGGGAAATGCCGACCATTCTGCGTGAACTCCTAATTTAGGCTCTGCGCACATGCAGGGCTGGCGGGAAGCCAAAGCGGCGCAAGCTGCAGCCTGCGACCCCAATCAGCCGCTCGGTGCAAGAAACACTTACAGACTTTGTTGTTGATGACAGTCATTTCAGGCAGCACATGAAGCAAACACCTGTCGCATTGCGTACCCGTCGTGCTACACGTTTTGGTGGACTGTGATTATTGCATTACATTGACTGCTTGCTGCACTCTATACACAGACACACTTCAGATTGCTTGTTAGGTCCAAGAAATTTACTGTAGCTGAATGAAGGCGTCTTCAAAATGTATGCTGGATGACAATGCTGTTCTCTGCAGCAATTTCAAAAGTACGTGGAAATATGAGTCTCAATGCTGCCTCCTAAGTTGCTATGTCACAGCACCCTTGATCCCTTGGCAACAAACCTAAACGCTGCCTTAACAAGTGTGGCAGTCATGTAACAGCGCAGCATCAGCTTTGCACCAGCTTTCACACGCTGCTGATGCCAATAACGCTCAATAGCTACGTCAAGCTGCTCACCTGGCTCAGTCCTACTAAACACCCGTTGGTGTGAAGAGTCGATCCAAAGCTGAATACAGGTACCATTGTGAGTAAACATCTTTGGCAAACGGAGTCTGACATCTGGCTGCAGCAAGCCAAGCTCTTGTTGAGCTCTAATGGCGCTTTCCAATGCTTCAACTTGATGAGCTGTGATATGGGCTAGCCCGATAAATCGACCAATTCCAGTTTGCGCAGCTGAGAGATCTCAACAAAGCTGTCTATGCATACCTTTGGCCAGGGCGCCTGTGAGTCAGTAACCATACCTACACTGGTCAAATTTGGGAAAACGCACACAATGTGTCTCAAACCTTCTGTGCCTAATTGACGACAACACACTAAGTCCAGGTGAGACATGTTGGGCTGTGTGACTAGCTCAAACCCTGTAAAAGAATTGCGATCGGGTCTGAAGATAGTCAGTGAAGATAGATGTTCCATGGTGCAAACATGTTGGAACTTGGGTAAAGACATGTAGTCCAGCCGCAATGAAGTGATGTTTGCACAACTAGATGTGAGTCCTTGCAGCGCACAGTCTGCAATGCGGTAACTGTCATGGAACCAAATAAAAATACATCTTGTAGCAACAACGTCGCCCAAAACATATGCACTTGGTGAGGAGATTGTAGAGACTTTCAGTGTCAAGACCTTTAGGCTTGTCAGAGTCAAGAGCGCCAGGTATGTAGCGTCGCTCCATGCATGGCCATCAAGCTGAACCTTTTTCAAGCCTGCGTTGTTGTTCAGAAGAACAGCCTCACAGCAGGTGTCACAAGCCAAGCCTTTACGTCTCAAACACAGAGCTAGCTTCCAAAGATGGCTGAGCTATCCCAACGTTTGTAAAGCTGGACTGCCATAGCAAACAAGATCAAGCCTTGTCAGGCAGCTGAAGGTGGCAATTGATGCCATGGAAGCATCAGACATGATGTCACCCTGGTACCCCACATTATAATCTGAGATACACAGCTCCTGCAGTGATGTGCTGGCATTTGACAGGGCAAAGATGTGAGCTGCAGAGAAGCAAGGTGCCCTCCAAGGGTCCTCAGTGGGAAGCCATGCAGTTTTCAGCTTGGAGCACTTGACACGCTGTATCACAGGCGCCATCTGAGCCAGGACATCTGGTGGTGGCAAAGCATCTCTAGCTGGAGACCGCTTCAATTGAACATACAGCTCCACACCCTTCTGTCGGAGTATGGCAGAAGCTTCTGCTATATTCCTGATGTCTGCTGCCAAGTCGCTTGTACCATCTATGCCCAAGACATCAGAGAGGCCACTCAACTTGATGCCAACGGTAGTAGCATGTCAACAGCAAGTATATCATGGGCATCACCTCTTGTCAGCCCATCACATCTCCCTGCAACGCCACGAGGTGTGGTGCAAGTCTCCCGCGGCTTCCATTTTGGCGCTGGAGCTGTCGCCAATGCAGGTTCCCAGACTGCTTGGTCTTGTGGCCCATTGCATTTTGGTGAGGCGCTCAGCTGGGCTGCATGGTCAGATTTGGACCATCGTGCCTGACAAGTCTCGGTCAAAGTTCTTGCAAGCTGTTCCCAAGCCACCACACACCGGCAGTGACGGTGCATTGCCCTTGTTGTGCACGGGTGGTTTGTGGTTTGTGGTTTGTCGTCGATTGAAATAGTACACCAGCAGTTTCAACTTGAAATCAAAGGCTTTCTGCTTGGCCTCAAGATTGCTGGGACCAGAAGCTGACTGGAAGGGGTTGGAAACTAGCAGTATGGCTGGAAGTATGGCCATCATCTGTTTGGTGACGGCCATCATCTGATCGGTGTTATCTAGTACCCTGGTGAGCCTGTCATCTTCACGAGCTGCATCCAAGAATTCCAGGCGTGTGAGACATAACGCTGTTACCATACAAGAAATAATGCACCTCAGATATACTTCATGATTAAGTGCTCAAACGTCGTGTGCCACAAACAAGGCTGTGAGGCTGCATCGAAAACTCAAAGCCACTTGTTCAATAGCCTCAAGCCCTCTCAGGCAGGTTTGAGTATGGACAGAGGTCAACAGCAGTCCGTCAAGCCACAGAAGAGGCTGTGAGGCTGAAGTCAGGCGCGCTGAACCTGCACTGCAGACACAGCTGACCCTCATGCCAGTGCAACAACAAGTCACCTTGAGGCTTGAACTTTACAAGAAGAGCGTTGATTTCCCTAACGTTCAGTCCTGCCCCTTTGACTCTGACGTTTTGAAGCTGCGGCTCGGTCAGCGCATCAAGCGCCTCTCCAGCTTGCTCATCAAGTAAGTAGCCCAGCTCATGAAGGACATCTGCCACAAGCTGTTTGCGGTCCGGTTGAACGTCTAGACTGTCCACCAGATCGCGTACAACTGGCATGAAGCCTCAGCAGTCACATCAGAATGCACTGAGATCTTAAGGCACCCGCGCAAGTACTGTCGCCCAAAACGAAAGAGGCACCCTTACTGTCTTCTCCGGTGCGCTTTAAGACTTCCCGTTGAATCTCCATGCACACACCAGCGGCTAAATTGCCGGGGCTCACGTGATAGAGACATATCCCTCATAAATGCCTAAGCAGCCCGACGGGAGCGCTGGGTAGTGGCTCGTGGGGGCCAATTGGATAATTGTCAACATCCTTTTGAGCAAAGCTGTAAGATTGCTGAGACGCTGTCAGCCTAGAGCTTCTTATTGCAACTGCATTCAACACTGTAATAACATACCTTGTAGCACGACTCTCAAGCTTGATAACAAAGTGTGTAATACTGCAGCTTCATGTTGTAGCATCAATGTTAAATCATGAGATGTAATCAGTCAAGTGGGCTTTACGCCTATGCTAAAGTGGGCATTACATCTTTTCATGGGCATATCCCAATCGAAGTATGCAACAATCAGCGTTTACTGGCTTGCCAGCATACTCTTCAATCAAGATTGTGTGTGCATATATATGCAGATATGCAAAGAGGCAATAAAACACAAGCAGTATGAGTGGACAGACAGGCTCACCTTGATGCAGAGTCCAGACATGCTTTGACCTGATGCCAAGCACAAGCCGGCTCCTTTTTATTTCCCTGCATACCGTCTGTGCGTTAGTGTAGTACAGTATTTGTGCATGACAAGCAACTGTACATGTTGAGCATGAGCAAAAGGGGGCAGCCTACATGCATGGCATCCCACAAACAAAATACTGATCAAAGAACAGGCAAGTAGCAACAACTAGCCAGCTGGTTGCTGGCGTTCAAAACATACCCATGTTTACCTCAAAATGCACAACCTGACACCTTTGGCATTTGTCAGCTGGTCTAGCTGTGTACTTGATTCAACATCCAAGATGTCAGACTCTTCAATCTGGAGAAAGGCTAAGAACCAAACAACATTGATATGCACGAGTATGTGCACCAGGACTTGGGCCTAGGCAAGACTGGCAGCTCAGGTATATTGTAAAACGAGGAAGAGTTGCCTAGATGCATTGCTGGGGTCTAGAGGCTTGAGTATCAATGCCCAGTCATCAGCTTTGCTGACCAGGTCAGAAGCACACAGATAGTGTCGCATGCTGGATGCTGTCCTATGTTACATGTCTAGCAGGTCTGCAATGGTGTTATGTCATATGGCACATAACATGACTGAACTGCATGCCGCTCAAGCTGCTGGGTACCATGTACATACGACATTGACAGTCTGCTAATGCTACACACTTGAAACAAACAACCAATCACATACAAAAGCGTATAAGACTTGATGACTAGCACGTGACTTCTGCCTTGCTGGGCTTCATATACATGCTTAACAACCCTGCCCTTCTAGTCCTTTTTGCTTGATCGTGCTTAAAGCACTCCACACTTGCGAAAGTCAACTCCTCAATGTGCTCAGCCTGACCATGTACAAGCCTGACCATGTGCTTAGCCTGACTTTGTTCTTCAAGGCATCTTGGATGAAGCGGATTGGAAAGTCAGACAAAGCTACTAGGCACCTCATCAGCTTGTTGCTAGCAACCAGCTTGTTGGCAAAACAACTAGCCAAGTAACTTCTGAAGTGATGTAGAGAAGGTAAAGCAGCGCTAGTCTACTAAGTACGCCTGCATGTGTCAAGTAAGCAAACACCTCAGCTAGACCTCACGGCCAAACGGAAGCTAGCAAGAACAAGATTCAATGCCAAATCTACTCAACAAGAGACCAGGCATTTTGGTGTGATGCAAACATTGACAACTAGACCAGGCTAAGAGACCATGCAAACATATTGTGATGCTAGCTATGTCAAGTGGAAACAACACTATGTACATCTGTCATGAGCCTGCAAATCCTATGTGCAACACGCTCCATGCACATGCTGACTTGGAACTGATTTTCCACACTAAGATTTGGCTTTCTTACCTTGTAACAGCCTAGTACGGCCTGTAACGTGTGTTACCACCAGCTCCAGCACCCCTGCCGCCTGTTTGCCTTCCATAACCCCCGGCCCCTTGCTGACCATACCCACCCCCTTGCGATCCATATCCACCCTGGGCCTGTTGGCCGTAGCCCTGTCCCATGCCCTGCTGACCAAAGCCCTGCCCTGCTTGAGCTTGCTGACCATAACCTGCCTGGTTACCGTAACCACCCTGGGCGCCATAGCCAGCACCCATTGCCCCCATGCCTGCACCCATACCCCCCATGCCACCCATACCACCCATGCCGTAGCCCATGGCACCTGTATCTGCAAACAAGGACTACATCAGTGATTGATTACTAGCTACATGTCTATGACATGATGATGGCAAGCTTGATGCGTGCTATAAACTGCATGGATAGCTGATGGTATGCGGGTGTCACTGCATGTCCAGTCTGATTCAAGATGCCTTTGCAAATCTGTGCATGAAACCAGCCAGACGCAGCTGTGCAGAAGCACCAAAAGAACAAGAATGCAGGTGAAAAACAGAGATTGGGCATAGTGGTATCTTGTCTACACAGCCTGCTGAACAGGCCAGTCAGTAGAGGAGGATCACTGATGCATCACAATTTTCCCATGTATGTATGAGTCACACAGCAGAGAACAAAAGCACTGGTCTTCATCTGCAAGGTCTGCTGTTCTTCTGCTGGGTGAAACACAGTCAAACAAGCACATGAAGGCTCACCCATGCCATAGCCACCCATACCCCCCATTTGACCCATACCCATCTGACTCATGCCACCCATGCCACCCATGGCACCCATTTCTCCCATGCCATTCTCATAACCACCCCCACCTCCTCCACCCCTGCCATACCCACCACCCATACCCCCCATGCGGCCACCACCCATCAAGCCCACCGGCTTTGCAGCAACTGGCTTTGGCAACTGCAATGTCACAAACTTGCATTGAGAAATGTGTTGTTTAGGAACGCATTGCATCATGTCATGCTGGCAACAATGAGCAGTTTGTGCCAATATTGATGCAACAATGAGCTGCCGTGTTGCCTGCTGTGCAACTACCAGCACAGGGTAAGCACCAGGCCAAAATCAGACAAAATGCAGACAACTCCAACATGGTTGAGAAATATATTATGGTTAGCATGCTACAATCACAACAGCAGAGTACAATGCTCAGGATCAGTAAATATTGTGGACTATTACCTGACACCGATTGCAGACTTCTCTCCACCCAAAGTTCTTGTTGCCACAGTCCCGACAAAGCCAGTCAGGCTGTTTGTTACCCCTCATTGGTCCACCTGCAAACATGTTGTCATAAGACACATGTGTAGATGGCTTTGGTTGCAGCACACAACTTGCAGAGCCAGCACTTGAAACACAACACGTACACCGCAGCTACAATTTCCAAGTCATGATGCAGAGCAAAGGGCTGCGCAATACGTATGGATAGTAGCTGCCCAATGAGCATCTCACAAAGGTGATAGGTCTGCAAGATGCTACATAGCTCGCAGATCCTGGCTATGCAAAGACGCTGTGGAGCACAAAGGCTCTGAGTATGCTGAAATGCTTTAGACCAGCTGGGTCTCTGGAGCTTTGCAAAGACACTGAACACCAAGACCAGGTCAAATGCTCAGCTATACACACCTGCGCCTCCACCCATGCCATACCCATTGCCACCCCCACCCATGCCCCCCATCATACCACCTCCTCCCCCTGACATGTCCTCCTTCTTCACTGCACGCTTCAGCTCTACAGTTTTGCCACTGAGGGAGTGCTGCATGACCAGGCACTTCTCCACCGACATCTCATCCTTGTAGGTGACAAAACCAAATCCCCGGGATCCACCGTCAGGCTTTCTGAGGATCTGCAGCAGAACACAACATAGCACACACCATCAGACAAAGCAACGACGGATTTTGCAGAGCGTTGCATGATACTGCATAAACCTTGCCTGAAATGCATGTGGCCTGATAACTGCTGCTGGAGGACAGAATGCTGGATGCAACTTAACAGTAAACAAGACAAGGAGAAGCTGATCCTTGGCTGCAAAGCACACGGGTGAAGGGGCCTAGAAATGAGAGTTAGAATGTACAGCATGAAAATCAGGCCATGCTTGATGGCGTCATCCGCAGAGGAGATCATTCATCTGCATGCATATGCTGAGGCAGCTACATTGGATTGGGCTTTGAATGTGTGAAGTTTGACTGAAGAACCTCACTGTCAATCGCAGTACATGCTTAGTAGCTCAGTTGAGCTCAGCTGAAGCCGGGAACAGGAACAGAGAAAGACGCTCACCACACAGTCCTCTATTTCTCCAAACTGCGAGAAGTACTGGGAGAACTCCTCGTCTGCAATGTCGCCCTGCACGCACAGTGATACACACTGATGCACATTTCAGCAATGGAGGGAGCCCCACCACAGCTGGTTCATCTGACACCCTTGCAGTCAGATTCACTCATGAACCTGCAACCACAGTTTGACGCACAATCTGGTCAACAGGCTACAAGAAGCCCGCATTTCTTGCAGTCATGCATATGGCAGTCTGTTCACTCTTGCAGCAGAAGTGGCAAAGTGGCAGCTACTTTAGTCAGGCTGTAGTCATGGTGCTCACCGTGCCCCCAACAAACATCTTCTTGGTGAGCGAGTTGCCGCTGCCTGAGTTTCTGGGAACAGCAGCTTTGGCTTCTACTTTCTTGCCATCAATGATGTGCTGCCGAGTCTGCAAGGACAGAACAGCCAATATATGGTGTCTGTCGTTGCCAGACGCGAGCCTTGACCTGTAGAGTCTGGAGTCATGGCTGAGCTGATACTAGGTTGAGCTGTAGTTGCGCAGATGAGGACCAACACCAAGCCAGGTGTTGGCTCTAGACATGCTGATGAGCAATCTGTTTGCAAAAATGCTAATGTATGAACTCATAGACTCTGCAAGCCAGACATGCAACCTCTTGCCATCTGGACCTGCAACTGTGCAACAGAAAATGCATGTTTAGATTGAAAGCCAAAGTTTGCTGGACTTTGACTCCTACCTCCAAAAATGACTGTGCATGTGCAGGGTCTGTGAAGGTGACGAACCCAAAGCCACGGCCTTCCATCAAGACATAGTCTGAAACGTCACCCCTGAGCAGACACTTTGCCTTAAGCCGAATACCAACTCATGCTTTTGGTCACACAGCAGCGCTCTAAAAGAATGCTCAGGCATAAGAACGAAAGACCAGGTCAAACACACCATTGTCGGCAGTAATTGAGTAGGGTATCCTTCGTTGTGGCGTTGTCAAGTCCTCCCAGAAAAAGTTTGCCTTGTACAAACTCTTCACGTCTACCATTCGAAACGCCGTCCTCGAGACTCATAGATCTGCCACCTCCGCCTCGTCCCATGCCTCCCATTCCACCCATAGCTCTACCTCCGCCAAATCCTCCTTGCTGAGGCATTCCCATGCCCATGTTCATGCCGCCCATGCCAGGCCCCATTCCTCCCATGCCCATGCCACCGTACATACCGCCGTTATTGTACATGTCGATTGGACGCAGGCTGTATTGGGGACGGACGCAACAACTGCGGATCTTGCAGAAGTTCAAGTTGCAATGACTTTTGGCCGACGGAAGGCGTGTGACCCTTTCCCATATTCTTTCAGGAAATAAACCAGGTTATTCTTCGTCCTGCTTTGGGCTGGCTGGAAAAAAGGCTGCACGGCTGTGGCAACGTTGTTGCTCTGCGCGTAGCTGCCGCGTCTCGCCAGGCCAGCTCATCGTGACTGTTTGGGGATGCACTAAAGGTGCCTGCGCGCATCACTGTACAGCTCCGACTTGGTTTCGAAAGTTCTTAGTGTGTTCTTACCCGAGAAGCACACCGCCTGCAGGGCCATTGTGATCCACAGGAATGGACATGCTATCACCGCATGAATAGAAGCTACATCGCACCTTGATCCGGGAGCTGAGCAAGGATGAAGTCGGCAACAAGGTACACTTCGCACAGACGTCAATCACGATAGGTCAAAGTGCTTCACCTCTCGAATTGGTCACACCTTGCTGAAGGTCAAGCTTGGTGCACGTGCACCAGCAAAACTGAGGTCCCTAGCTCTGGATACGCACGATAGGCTGCCCGCATATGGAGCCCCAAAAGTACGAAGAGCACCTCACGAGTATATACCAGTCAACCGCAGACAGGTATGTGGTGCCAACAAGACTGTCTACACGCTGCAATGCAGCTCGGTTACGACTCTCTGCCCTACTTTTGCACAGACAGCTAGTTGAGGTTGCTGTTCCATGTCTCCAGCTTTCAAGAAAGCAAACCACAGTGGTGCTTGGTCCCTTTGGTCCTGAGGACCCTCACCAGCATGACATGTCACATGCCAACAAGCTGGCTCAGCTTGCTTATAGCAAACGCGCACACAGTGAATGGTCGCTGCTGCAAAAATGGGAAGCAGATGTGGAGAAGCTGAGCGTACAAGAGCGCAAAGAGCTTCTTGCAAAGCTGAAGGTGCGCTTCTGCCTTTGCAATGTCCCATATCATGACGTAACGATGACCGTGATATGTAGCATGCCTGTCATGCAGCACACAGTTGCATTGCATGATATTTAGCACCTGACTGTAAGGCTTCCTGCTTGGCATGACTGGTTTGTTCAGCATGCAAGGTCTGTCTTGCTGCTGCAACTGTTGCAACTCTGCACACAAATTGACAAAAGTCACTGTCAGTGACTGTGCCAAGTCACAGTGCCAAGTTCACACTGTACAATCTTGTTGCTAATGTCTGTCATTAATCAGGTTGCTGCAGACACCCCGGCCTTTGTCACATCTGATTTTGCCTCTGCATTTTCCCACAGGAGGAACAGCGGGTAGTGTTGGACAAACAGGTGCTAGACAAACAAAAGGTAAAGCTGCAGCTGCAGCAAGACAAGCTGCAGGATGCACAGGACCTTGCAGCTGCCTTGAAGCAGCACAAGATTGATGAAGCCAAGGCTGCAGCTGCCAGACGGAGTGCTGCTCTGCAGACCAAGGCATTGATGGCACGCCAGGTTGGTCAAACGCATCATCATGTATCTGTATTCCTCATGTGCTTTTACAATTGCCCCTTTTCTGATTTCATATCAGGAAAGGGGCAATGTACATGAGGTCACATCGTGACGCTGCACAGCTCTGCACAGAGACTCTGTGCCAAGGATGAGAGATGACCCAAGGCATAGCATGTTTGCTGTGACATACTACCCTCTTTGACTTGCTGCTGATGACTGCCAGAAACGTATATCCTGAAAGGAATCATGACCGTTTCTTTCTGTAAAGGCAGTGCCATACATACAGTGAGCAAGCAGATGTTATGCAAAGCAACCAACTGGTCAGTCGTCCCAAGATATGAGTATTTGCTGGTACTTGTCACCAGCGGAGAACACAGGATTCTGCTCAAGTGTGTACCTCAGCAATCAGTCTGTGTACATGGCCACATCCATGTTACATCCTAGCATTTTTGCTTACAGAAACAGAGCACATTCCTGTTGACATTGGCGTCAATGGGATTTCCATTCAACCCAATCATTGTGTGTGTGTGCAGGTGACTCAGTATCGCAGCAGCAAAGACGAAGCAAGGAGAGCCAAGCTGGCAGAGGAGCAGGCTGAGCTGGATGACATGCAGAAGAAACAGGCAGAAGAAGACGTATGCTTCCTCTCAGCTTTGTCATCATGTTTTCCAAACTCTGTCTGTCTTGTCTGTTGCATCTGTCTGTGTGTTTGTGTGCATGCTAGATGATGAAAGCACGACAGGTACTCTGTTACGTGAGTGCCCTGTATGAAGCACAAGCACTACTTCATGACTGTAAATTGCATTCATGAAATAGTGCTTGTGTTTTGTACAGGGCACTCAAGTAATCCAGTTCCTGTCATGCTTTCACAGCAGCGTTGTACCCATGCACACTGTATGCATACATACTTGCAGGCATGCAGCAGCGCACAAACACATCAGACTGACATCTGAAGTGTGCAATGGTGCTGAGACAGTACCATTGCAGGAAAAAGATTCACACACAATAAGGTCTCACAAGTGTAAGCCTGCATTTCTAGCGGCAGTTTCAGACCTTCTGACTTCAAGTATGCTGCCTGTTCAGGCCAAGAAGGCGCAGCAGCTGCATGATGACAAGATTGCCATGGCCAGGACTCTGGCAGAGAATGATGCCAACATCAAGGCCAAGAAGAAGGCTGCCAAGCAACAGGTGCGCCGCATTGCCCACCTGCTTGTCATTAGTCTCTTTCCATACCCTCACCCACCCACCCACCCACCAACCCACCCATGCACCCACTCACTCACTTATTCATGAGACACATGCCATCCCTCCGGGTACGTACGGTTCTGAGTTGCTCTGTGTGGAATCTTGTTTGACAGTCAGCTTAAGCTTACCAACCCACAGCATTGTGTGTTGATGTGCTCAAAATCAGACCAGACAACTTCACACCAAGCTATGATCAGGGCGTCTTGTGCCCTCGGGTTGATGCTCGGAGCTGCCCCTGCACATGCATAGAAAAGCATGTCACGATGGGGAATGCACTGTTGTTGTTAGTAAGAATGCAGCACTGGCGTGCATTCAAGCCCCTTTAGTGTGATTGAGCCCCTCTTGTGCAGGCCCTGGACGATGATGAGATGATGAGGCAGTATGCAGCCCTGCTGCTGAGGCAGGAAACTGCCAGAGAAGAAGCCCTGCTTGCTCTTCAGGCCAGAACAGCCATGCGGGCTGAGGTGGCTGGACTTGAGGTGGGTCTTCTGAAGTTCTGAGTTTTTGAGATCGCATGTATGTCCCCACTCAAGGTTGTTGTGTCTCTCTGCATGGCTGAAGAAGAACATGCTTTCTTGACTCTGATGACGCTCAGTTGTGCTCAGAGTGCTGAGCTCAGCTGAAGTGACCTGAGTTTGCTCCCCTGGAGAGGCAAGCATGCAGATGTTCGTTGTGATCAGAACTATTTGAGCACGTTGCAATCTTTTTGTGGGAGACTGCATTTGCCACTAGGCACTGTAAAAGCATGACTGCAAGGTCTGGTGTGGTTTGCAATCTGGTTGTATCAACAGCCCCAGGTGTACGCTCAGAGTGTGGCATTTCACAGATCAAGATGCAGCATGGCAAACCCTAGCATGACAAACCCTAGCAGGGCAAATGCTGACAAGCTGATGACCATTTGAGTCTTCTGCAGGTAAAGAAAGCCAGAGATGAAAGGGAGGCAGCTGACAATGCACGCATTGCAGCAGCTGTTGCAGAAGCTGACAGGAAGGCAGAGGAAGCTGCTCAGAAGCTTGCAGATATGCGGCGCAAGATGCAGCAGGACTGTGATAAGGTATACTTTGCTAGGGTGGACAATCTGCCCATCCTGAACCCTAAAGCAGCAACTTGACCCCAAACCTTAGTCATCAAACCATCAATGCATAACACCAGCTAGTTGTTGCAATATGTGTGGGTCCTCGAGGTAGGGTATGGCTCAGACACAAAATATGAGGAGACTTGGCAGACAAGTCAACACCAAACACTCTAATACGCTTATTGACACATTCTGGCTATGAGGTACACCTCACCTAAGACCCCTGCCACTAGGTGTTGCAGGCACAATATACAAGACAAACCTGACAGCATTGGTGGATCTGGGCATCACAAATCACTGGGAACACTGAGAAAGACCACAAGGGCCATACACAAAATGCCAATGGCAGTGTCACAACACGCTGAGGGGAAGGTTAGCCCCCCCCCCCCCCCTTTTCTTTCTTCTCTGGCCTATCACTCAAATGACCTTTCAGCCATTTGGGAAGCTTGGACCCAACTTGGGATCACCTCAAGCTGTTCTATATTGGCCTAACAGCGTCTTCTGTTCTGTGCTTTTTCTTTTCTTTCTTGCAACATGTGTGGCTGACATAAAATGGTTGGAGATATATTGGGACAGGCTCAGGTTTTCAGTGATCACTCAGATGCAATACCGTGATCTGCATGGCTTGCCCACTACCACTCAAGCTGTGCCTGCATTTGTTTTCTCTCCAGCCAGCTATCAACCAATATAAAATATCATAGATTTGCAATGCTCAGGTGACAAGCCCATCACAAGTAAATAAGCTCTCCTTGCTGATGTGATGTATGTGATGCATCAAAGAGACTCAAAGTGAAACACGCTTCCGTGAGCACGCCAGAATATCAAGGTCAATATGTGGTGCAGGCAAGGCAGCAACAAATGCAACTGAAGGCAAAGAGGAGAGAGGCTGAGGAGCAACAGGACTCTGACTTCATCAGCAGCCTTTCTGCTCGCGAGGCCAATCTGAGCAAGCTTGAGCAAGCTCACCAGGCTGCTGTCAAGGCTCACAATACTAACATCAAGTAAGTGTGTGCATTTGGCGCTTACACGGTCATTGCACCACTCATAGCAGTCTATGCCTTGACATTTGCAACGACCTATTGCCAAAGTACAAAACTTGCACCCCACAATGTGGCTCAAGACACAACAGAGCACAGCTAAGGACAGTTCAAAGCGTAGCTCGGGACAGTTGACGATATCATCTGAGGCGCCTCAGACTGCAATACCACAGTGTGACTTGTGGCACCTGCTTGCACCTCAAAGCTTAGTTTGAGGCCAACTCACTGCTGGCTGCAGCTTGTTTTGCAATAAGCTTCTGTGAATGACTCTGCAGCATGCATGTGAAGCACTGCAGCAGGCAATGTGGTAATGCCAATGTACCTGTCAAAGCAAGATCTTGTCTTTTGCAGGATGGAGCTGGAAAGGCAGATTGCTGAGAGGGAGGAGAGCATGGTGAATGAAGACACAGTCATGACTGCTGCTGAGCGCAAAATCAATGCCCCCATGCTGAGCAAAGCAATAGCTGCCAGTCCTGCCTGCTGTGTTTGTGGGCAGTGTGCTGATTGCTGTGCCTGGCAGCAAACTCGTACCAAGCTAGGCAGCAACAGGGGAAGCAGAAGACAGTAAGAGGTCTAAGAGTAACACGCTGCTCATGATGACGCCTCGGCAGCTTTTTCATTTGCTGCATGTGCATAATCTCGGGACTAACTGTTCTGAGTGTATACGCACACTGCCCTTGATTGTGAGGCATACACACACTTGTTTGTGCAAAGGGTAGCCTTCACAGTATCATCATTTTCCAGGACAGCCATCAGGCCATCGTGGAGGATGTCACCATACTGCGAATCAGACTGTTCGCAAGCGGGAAAGAGAGCAGCTAAGTTTGCGGGATTCTGGAGGCACGGCAGGGCATCTCTTTGTAAATTTCGAAAAAAGACATGGCAAGCCTTTCACCGACTCAGCAGCAGAAACAACCCCAGTGAGTGACCACCTCACTGCCTCGCGCAAGTCAAGCTTGCAATATACAGCCATGCTCTGTGCCTGCAGCTATGCGCATTGTCTGCCGGGAGAGATCTTGTATCGGATTGCAAGCAAACTCGATTTGGCTAGCCAGGTCAGCCTGGCGTGCACAAACAAGCACAACCTGGGCGATGATCTTGGTCATGAACCGGTCAATTACCTGCATTGAAGGGCGTAATGCAGAGGGCAGGTAGGGATGGTCAAGGCGTTATGATGCAAACATTTTGTTTGTGGAGAGCGGCACTTCGCATAAGTTTGACTAGGCATACTGTGACGTATTCTCCGTGCATTGTACAGCCACAGCGGACCAGATCTACTTATCCATAGAGATTTGCCGGCCTTGTACATGCTGGAAGTGACCTGAAGTGTTTTGAAGAGGGGCTGGGAGGATGGAGGTGATGCACAAAAACAGCTGAAGTGGTCCGACATGCAGCTACCTGTTGAGCACGAGCTGTTGTGTCGCAGATATATCACCAGTATGTTAGATTGCGTAAGGACTTTGGCCGATACCCGGTCTTTGTTGACGAGGGAGCCGAGGTAGTTTTAGCAGTCACATAGCTGTTCTCCGTCCGCCAAACCTCTGCACATTTGCTCAAGAAAAATGTTCAGCTTGCAGCATACTGTGTACAGATGTTGGCAGACATTCGGCCCAATGAGGAGCATGCAAAGGAACACATAGAACGCAATCCTGTGACGACTGTGGCTCAAGTGGTTCCTGAAATGTCAGAGCACGAGGTGCGCTCACGTTCTGCTTCGCATGATGCAGAGGAACAGATGCTTTTCTGCAAATGTAGCGATCCCACACGGCCGTGCAAGGACTGTGTGCTCGCAACGGTTAGGTGATCAGCAGCTTGTTCACTGAGTGCCTGAGGCCAGTTTGCATCCTGGTCCAGGTGAACACTACAGCTGTAGTATTTGCCACAAAAGCAATGAATCATGTGGAGGGGGGCTGGCCTAAGGAGGTGGACTACACTGAGGCCGAACACGTGATTCGCTACCGCAAAAAGGTCGGCCAGGGCCCTTACAGTCCATGTTTGTCGCATCTTCCAGCAGCCTATCATGTCCAATGATCAGCAAACATACGCAGCAGCGCAACTCACATCAGCATTACATTGTGAGCAGCAGTTGCAGCATGTAAATGCAGACACGTATGAGTCAGCAGCAGCAGAGGCAGTCGACTGATTTGTAGGACAGCCCATCTTAGACATGATCTGCAAGCTTTAATCTTGCATTTGCTCTGATCTCACAATGAGGTGTCACTGCGCAGGCCAGCAGAATTGTAATGCTATTCAGTAGAACCTGCTGTTCAAGCAATTTTTCTGGCCTACATGCCTGGCGAGACATACTGTATTACTCAGGGAAGTCTGCATTGTGACAAACAAGATTATGACATTCACAGGTTGAGAAGGATGAGGAGTACATTAAGAGCGTGACTGCCCTTGGGGCTGTCATTGAGGACCTTGTGAAGGCCAACAACGCGGTGGACATCTATGAGGAGTACTTTGCTGGCAAGGTGTGCAGAGGACAGCTTCTGGGATCTGTATTGACCATGTTTTGGAATAGCCTGCTTGTCGCCTCAGCTCAATAGAATGTATGTCTCAGCATCATGGCACGCATGCATTGGGGGACACTCGTGACTACATAGTCATTTTGCTTGTATGATCTGCCATATGGTGTCCCATCATACGCAGACATGGCACACCAATAGCTATGCTGGCAATCTGTTCCTTCATAGCCTTGGCATCTGACCAGGCCTGCTAGCAGCATCGTAGACCACCTGAAGAATCAATCAGTGCAGAGCATTGCCATTGCTACATGTGCAGATTCTGGAGCAGAGTACAGAGGCACCGTCAGCAAAGACGCTAGCTGTCCTGCGGGACCCCAGCAAGGGCAAGCGGGGTGCCCAGTACCTGTCATGGCATCCTGATGGCTCTCGCAAGGTGTGATTCACTTCCACCTGCGCTTGCATTGTGCGTGTGAGCTCTCACACTGCGTGATCACTCTGCAATTGTGCTTGCACTGTGCCTTTGACAGGCACCTCTGACAGCTGCTGGCATTTACGTACTTAGGCAAGGTAAAATTGGGAGACAATGCATCGTACAGGACGGCAAGTTGCCGTCTTAGGTTGAAGTCTCATTTCCCCCAGCCGCAGCACTGCTCAAGGCATTCATTCTACGCATTTTGCATTGTTTGCTGCTGCATTGCACAGCTGCATGCTTTGCAAGGCGGCATGCCACATCCTTTGCACACAAGCCCTCTGTGTCATAAGGTAGTACTGCAAACCTTGTTGTGATTGCTGCAACCTGAAAGATAAAACTAAGAGACATCTCAAAGTAGACCTTTGGGCACGTGAAAAGCATGTGCAACATTGAAGCCTTCAGATCAATAACGTTAGCTTACCTAGACATCTTGTGGCTCCAGCACGGGATGCCAGGCTCCAAAGCCACTGTGTCTCATGCTTGCAAACTGGTAACTCCTGGCCACACTTCAATTACCTCTCTGCGAAAAAGCTGGTACAAGCTGAATGCACAGCAAGAGACATAATTGGGACGAGAAACTGCAGACTTTACTCTGCGCACTCGTGGCCGATGACCATGGGGGCTTGCACAGACTGTTTACCTTCTTAGTCTGTATCTGGCACTGCTCATCAGCACAAGTCAGTATCACCAACTCATTTATGAATGCAACGCAAGCTCTGTTGCAGGTGGCTGTGGCATACTCCATCTTGGAGTTCCAGCAGCAGCCAGACAATTGCCCCATGAGCAGTTACATCTGGGATGTCACCAATCCCAACACGCCAGACTTTGAGCTGACGCCTCAGAGCCAGCTGACGTCCATCAACTTCAACCTGAAAGACACCAGTCTGGTGGGCGCTGGGCAGTACAACGGCCAGTTTGCCTACTTTGACATGCGCAAGGGCAGCACACCTGTGGAGGCGTCACCCATTGAGCATAGTCACAGGTCAGCACACACAATCCGCTGACTGAACCTGCATGTCTGCATGCATCCCCAAAATGCCCCTGCTGAAGCTCTCTGCATATTTGCACAAGGTTTAAGCATGCTGATGATGTTCTTGACCTTGTGCCTGTGCACAGTTGAGGCTGCAGGTGCAGACGCATACAGCATGAGAAGCTGCATTTCAAGCTCTTGCAACAGACACATAGGGGTATAGCAGCACGGGCAGAGTCATTCACCTTGAAGGATTGATCTCACTCTGCTCAAGGCACTGGCTTCAGCCTGGTTTAGCATTAGCAAGTTGGCATTGGTTGCTACAACCACACTGTCTATGACTCAGCGTGGCTGCGACTACAGCTGATCTGCATGCATGCTGCATCATCAATAAATGGGAATCATCTCTGTACCCTGCAGGGATCCTGTGTATGACTTTGCCTGGTTGCAATCAAAGACTGGCACGGAGTGCATGTCAGTGTCCACAGATGGCAGTGTGCTTTGGTGGGACATCAGGAAACTTGGGGAGCCCACTGAGAGCCTCGCCCTCAAGGAGCGAGGCAGTGAGACCATTCTTGGAGCCATGAGGTATGCCACATCTTCAGAAAAGCAAGGATATGCTATAGATTTACCGCTATAGCATATCCAGGACAACTGAATCAAAATGAAGATGCAGTAGAGTAATACTCAGAAGTTCTTGCACAGATGTTGTGTACAGAACAGCATGCTGTAGCGCAGCACAGCACAGCACAGCACAGCACAGCACAGCAGAGCCTCAATGTTCAAGGAGAGCAGGATGGCAGCAAAAGAATGGGTGAACAGGCATACAGCATAATGCCATCGAGCATTGAGTCAACGCCATGGCTAAACCTTCACACAGACTCGAGCAGCCAGCGGAGGCAGCAAGCATTGCAGTCTGTGTGAAGCTCATGAAGTTTGCAAGACATCGGGGGAGAAGTCCACAACAAAACAGTATTACATCCTTGAGCACCAGCTTGTGCAGCACAAGCCGACACACTCATGTGTAGATGATGTTGAGCAGCTACAAATTCGTAGCAGCAAGCTGTCAATATGGCGCCGCAACAGCAGCAAACACATCCCACGTCAATTCAGGCCTTTGCAATCTAGTTCACTCACAGCGTGCATGTGATCCTTGCAATCTGTGGAGCGTCTCAAACATGACATGTCACCAGCATGAGAGTGTGATTGAAGCTGTGAGTGGACCTTGGCATGCGCTTGCTCCATTGACGCTTTCACGGCTGTTGCTTGGGATGTCTAGATTCTGAACAGTGTGCCTGGCTTGCAGCTTGGAGTACAACCCTCAGGCGGGGCCCACCAAGTTTATGATTGGTACAGAGCAGGGCAACATCATGACCTGCAACAGGAAGGCCAAGAACCCTCAAGACAGAGTGGGAGCCTCCTTTCCAGGTCTGAGTCTGCGGCTGTGTTTATGTGCATGTGTGAGCCTGTGTTTGTGGCTGCGTCTGAGTCTGTGGCTGTGTGCATGTCTGTATCTGAGCCTGTGTTTGTGTCTGTGTCTGAGCCTGTGGCTGTGTCCATGTCTGAGCCCTGTGGCTGTACCTGTCTTTGTCTCCATGCTACAGAGTGCTGTGCAGCTGACTCTGCATCATGTCACCCAGACCTTGACTTCTTGCTATATGCACAAGACTGTCACAACCAAGCTGTATGCTACATGCCTGAATTGCATAATATGCTTCAAATTAGCCAGGTTGATTGCAAAGTACTATGAGAAGTGCATGGGCCAAGGCACAGACCCTCAGCTACCCTAGATGCTGCTGCTGTCATTTCACACTAGTACCCTAGTAGCTGCTGCGTAGCTGCTGTCATTCTCAAAAGCAGCATGTTGCTATAAGGGCCCAAACCAGTACGGAAAGTAAAACTGCCACAAAAAGTTTCTGCTGTGGGGGCGTGAAGTCAGCTCAGAGCTTGTACCCCTGGTCCTGCCAATTGGGCAGTAACCTATGCATCTGCACCCCTAACCTCCTCCTCCACTTCCACCATCACCAAAACCTCACAACAGGCCAACTGCTCAACACTGCAATGGTGAAAGACAGCGTAACCTATATGGTAGCATGCATATCACGCTCTAGGGTCTGACAGCCATGACAAAACTCTGAGTTGCATATAGGAATCACAGCAGTGGTCTTACGGTTGCCAGCCGATAATGCCAGTGCAGAACTGACCGTGGCACTGTAGTATCATACAGTCACAGCATGACTTGCACAGCTCCCAGTCAACACGCTGCGCAGTGCTGAAACATGGCGGCACCTCCAAGTGCATAGTTTGCAGAGTATATGAATCAGTGTTGCAATGACAGGGCACCATGGTCCAGTGTACGGCTTGGTAAGGAATCCCTTCTACCCCAAGTATTTCCTGTCCATCGGTGACTGGACGGCGCGCATCTGGAATGAGGATCTGAAGTCGCCTATCATGACCTCCAAGTACCACAGCAGCTACCTGACAGGAGGCCGGTGGTCTCCTACCAGGTAAGGATGTGGGCTCATGCTCCTTGTGTAATTTTATGTTTCTACTGATATATAACATGAGTGAGGAGCGTGTAGCCATCATGAGCTCCAAGTACCACAGGAGTTACTTGACAGCAGCTGCTAGATGCACAGGGTGCCCTACTAATTGCACAGGGTCCGCTACTAAATGCACAGGGTCCCTTACTAAATTTCCCGGGTCCCCTACTACGCACAGGGTCCCCTACTAAACGCACAGGGTCCCTTACTGAGCTCACAGGGTCCCCTACTGTATGCACAGGGTTCCCTGAGACATTATTTCAGTTTCCTTGTGTCTGCACCTGTAGGTTATCAGCGTGGTAAAGTCATGGCAGTCTTGGCATCAAAGTCATGCTTCACACAATAGCATGTGATGCATGCAGGCCGGGCGTCTTTTACACCATCAAGATGGACGGCTGCCTGGATGTGTGGGACTACTTCTACAAGCAGAATGACCCAACACTGCAGGTTTGGCCCAAGGCTGCCACAATCACCTGCAGCAAAGTGTACAGACCTGTGTTGTCTCTGACATTCTTGACACTAGTTACGCTAATCACACTTTTTATGCTAATTACACTAGTCACACTATTTATGCTAGTTACACTAGTCACACTGTTTATGCTAGTTACACTAATTACGCTAGTCACACTAGCTACAGTGTCTATGCTCTTTGCTTGAGGACATGTCAAGGCAGCTGATGGCTAGTCTCAGACAAACTTGAATCGCCTGCATTGCTTACACATCCATACATTGTGTTCCTGAAGCTTGATTGTATTGATGAGCTGCCATTTGCGCACGGTAAATCGTACAACATCATCAACACAGTACATGTACAGATACAAACAATGCAATTCTGTAACAAAATGCAAGAATTGCAGGTGCAAGTGACCGATCAGCCGCTCACCAGCCTGAGGGTGATGGACACCGGCCGCATTGCAGCTGTGGGCAGCGCAGACGGCACCACCACCATTGTGCAGTTCTCCGACGGCCTTGTGGACATACAGCCCAATGAAAAGCAGGCTCTCACCTCGGTAAGCTGCTGTACCCTGTAACTGCATGTTCCTCCGTTGTACTGTACGTACAGTTTAAGCTCCTGCATTGCCCTGCCCACTTGCATGCATATCTTGCCAGCTTCCTGCTGTACAGATGATGGTGAGGTATACTGGACGCTCCTCCTTTGTACTGTATATACGGTGTGAGCGCCTCCGCTGTTACGGCTGCTTGCATGCATGATGATTTGCCCTCACAACTGGGGAAATAGGTCAGAGTGTTGCAGCCATTGCACAGCGACTTGTGTCAAAATGCAGCTGCATGAATGCTGTCGGTCGACCATCACTGCGTCCAAGACAGATCCTACACACTGTGTTATGGAACCAGCAGTACCAGTATGACATCATGGAAACCCAGCGCTGCCAATGCTGACTGGCTTGCTATCTACGCAATGCAATAAGCATACAGCTGAAGCTGGGCTGCATGCTTGCCTGCAGATAAGCGTTTTTATTATTATTATTATTATTATTATTATGCTTGCCTGCAGATATTTGAGCGTGAGACCAACAGAGAGAAGAACTTGGAGAAGGCTGTGAAGGAAGCTAAGGTGAAGGCACGCAAGGAGGCAGCCAAAACGTCTGAGAGTGACAAGGACAGAGCGCTAGATGAGCAAGATATTCTCAAGGTATTGCTTCATGCGTCATGACTGTTCAGCTTCATCACATACGTGTCTTGCTCTAGGGTCAGGTATGCACAGTCCTGAGTACTCCCCTGTGTGAGGTCCTGTTTTGGCAGTCAGTGTATCAACACATCATGACCATATGAGGTTGCATTGTGTCAGCTGTTAAGTCATTTGGAAAAGCTGCCAAGAGTACACTTCAGACTGAACGGCTTCAGTGGTTGGAGCAGTTGGCAAGCCTGCCTGAATTTTTGTCACCTTCTGCAGCCAAGCTGATCATTCAGACGGCTTACGCAAGCAATGGTTTGATGCTGTGTGGTTGTGCAGTTGGAGAAAGAGTTCCATGACAGCATAGAGGGAGCGGCGCATTGAAGCATGCAGTAGCGCCGAGAGCTTTGAGACTCAGCTTCGAGACTCAGCTCTAGCAAGCCCTGTCAGCAGAGCTGTACATCTAGAATCCTTATTATATCCAGCTTGTCTACTGGCGGGCTCTTGCTGTACAAAACTGACCACCAACTGCCTGGTTCAGCAGACATGTTTTTAAGCATCAAACCTCTGTAGTATTCATCCAAAATTTGTAGCAGGGTAATGCAAGCTTCACCCTAATAGATGATCTTCTGACAAAAGTCCTTGATCTTGTGGTCACAAGTCCAAATATTTTGCTAAGCTCGCCACACTGCATACATGGTTTTGTCCATATTGTGATGAGCAGCTGGAGTGCATCTATGTGGTTTAGATTGCTTGCGCCTTGACCAGCACTTGCAGGCAGTAGTCAATGCAGTCGCATGCTTGACTGCAGGGTGCAGTCACCGCTGTGCAGATGCTTGCATCTGTTACAACATCTAGCGACCAACTGTGAAATCGAAGCATGCCGCTTTGTGATACAGACATTGTATCTGCATAAGCTTGTGAACATGTCAAAATTATGCCAGCCAGTTTGGGGTCCGGAAATGGTTTGGAGACCGCACTCAACCACTGAGCATTTAAATGGTCTGGAAGCCGAACACACTTACTTACTCACTGTAGGAGGGTGCTTAGGTAATGACTGATTACGAAATCTGACGCTTCTGCTAACGATTGCAGCTCTGGTCTTGCGTGCCCTTCACAACCAAGCCAACAGCCTGTGAAGAAAACGCACTGTACAGTTTATGCATTACACTGTACAATCATCGCCACCATCACGCACCCACATCTCTATCTACTGATTTCAATATGACAATCAATTGCAGATTGATTTGTTAGCAAGCAGAGATGTGACAGTGCTGTTCCAGTTCATGCTGGAGCGCTTCATTCATATAGTCTTGCACCCTACCGTCACAGGCAGTGAAGTTCATACCTTCCATTGCTGAACTGCAGTGCTGAATACTGTCAGTATCCATTTATCATGCACTGTTGCTGTCGCGTCATGTGGGCGAAGTACACCCCTTAGCTTATCCCCACAGAGCAGCCACTGCAGCTTTGTTCAACTCAGCCATGTTGGGCTTGGCCACAAAGTTTGTCACAGCCTGGATCATGTTCATAGCATTTTTATGCTGAGATGACCAGAAGGGGGTAATGGGCATTCTCCAAGGTCCATACAGCACTCCCTTTTGGATGTTGTCATACAGCAAGGTGTTGTGGGCAAAGCAATTGCCAGACTGGATGTCCTGTAGCGCACACAGCAGATTTTGGAGCACGACAAAGTTCCTGTCCATATTGGGCTGAGACAAGCACACAATGAAATGCTTCACACATGCCGCAGTGATCAGAGCAAAACCTGTGTTCTGTATCTGTGCAATCTGGAGAACTGTCTAGACTTGAGATGGAGCGCACCATCATGATGCATATACGATATTGATTTGATACAGACTGATTCATGGACTGATTTACCAACAGAGTGCTGACGTTTCACACAGACAAGTCACCTGAACTGCCAGAGCATTACCTGTGGGGTAGACCCTGGGAAGCCACCCCAAGCCATCTTCATGACAGCATACCCCACTACGGTGGGTAAGTTCACATTTACGCTGCCGTATCTCAAATCAGCAATGGCAGTGTCCACTGCTGTGGCATTGGTCTTCTGAGTGACAGGGTCCACAATGAGAGCACAGGACAGGGTGCCCCAGCATTTGTCATTGGCAAAACTGACTGCTTTGGGCAGGAAGGATTCTGGGTTCCCTCCCCCTGAGATGTCAATCTGTTGGAGGACGCCCACCCAGTTCTCGTGAGTCACATCAGCCTGTACAGCCATAAAGATATTTGTGGATAAGATATTAACATATGAGAGATATTAGCAGACTGAAATGTGCAGCATATTGCCTGTGTCTGTTTGGGGTCTCTCCATGCATGTGTCTGTGCATCTGTCTGCCTGTCTGTTTGTCTGTCCAGCTGTCCATTCGATGCCCTTGGAATGGACAGCTGGACAACATGCCACTTTTGTTCTGTCTAGCTAAACAGCCACAGAAGCTACAGCAGCGCACTCAGAAAACCTGGCACTGCCCTGTCATGTCGTATAAACCTGCCAACATCTGCTAAGAATGGCAGCTGTATGGACATTCTGTTCAAATCTGCCAGGATCTGCTAAAGATGTGCCAAAGGTGCTGGCTGCAAGACCTGTCTTGTGCAAGAGTGTGCATCCCAATCTTCCCATGACCTACCTCTTGAGGGGTGAGGCCGGTCTTGAGCAGCCAAGGCGCTGTCTTGAAGCCGTCGGTCTGCATGGGCTGGGCACCATGTTCCTCAACTCCCTGGAAGGCCTTCTTGAAACGCTGGAACTTGTCGTCGCTGCCGGGGTAGAAGGCCACGCGCTGCTGCTCCTCATCAAGCGCTTTCCTGCACAGCAATAAGACTGTGATGCTGAATTGACCTGTGCCACCATTTATGCCTTTTACAAAGACCATATTGAATATAAAGCACACATGGCGCATAAACTTATGAAAATAGATTAAAAACAAAGGCTGAAATATGGCTGACTACTGGTCTCTGTGGTGGTTGCAGGCCACATGCTGTTGCTCTTGATCTGAACATTTCCCATACATGTGCAGCCTTCCAGAAGTTGTGCTTGGCACTGTGGCTCATGCCAGCATCCACAGAGAGGAGAGAAAAGAAAAGACAACGCCTTTCGGCATTGGTTAAAGAAAAGCCCGAGGATGAAATAAATTGGGCTTCCCTGTAGGACAAAGAGAAGAACACCACCACAGAGGTTGAGTGTACCTGAGCGCAGTCAGGAAGGCTTCCCTTTGGGGCCAGTCCTTGTCTAGGAGCAGCACCTCAGCCTTGAGGCAGTTGTGGCCGGCGTTGTGGGTCAAACCAGCAACCACAGTGCCAGCATGGTAGTCCAGGTCTGCTTGGCTCCACAGGCCAGGGCACACAATGTAGGGCGTGACACAGCCCAGCTCTGCTGTCACCTCCCTTGATTGCTGAGGCTGCCCTGTCTGCAACAGCCACAATCAATCAATCAATATATTTGATGTCCTTTCATGTCCCACAGGAGATTTGTTGACACAGCCTTGTCACATGGTGTCAAGAAGACAAAAACAAAAGGGAAAAGTGCATGCCCTGCAGCAATCATGTTGTCAGAATGCCTGTATACTGGTCCAGATCTGATAGAAGCCCTGTCTGCGGGACCCACAAGCCAGCTGTTGACATAGCATTGTCACACAGTGTCAAGAGAAGGTTGCATGTGGGCCCATCCAGATCTGAGTGGAGCCCTGTGTGCAGCAGCCACAGGCCGAGTCTCGACATAGCCTTTTTGCCTCATGTCAAGAAGAACAGGAGAGACGAGAAAAGCGTCAGAGTATGCAAAGTGATCTTTGCACAGCAGAGGAGTCACTCAGGTGCAGCACCCAATATGACCAAATCAGCAATCATGGGCTTGATGCACACCGCAGACCTTACACAACCTGGCCATGCCTTTACTGCCTTTGGGACACACGATCCTATCGTTTTGCAGTCTGGGTTCATTCTGCCAGAGGTTGCAGCATAGACTAACCGTGCTTGTGCCACATGCTGCGTCCTCGAATGTGCAACAATTGTGCTACATTCTGAACCACGCTGCCACGTGTTGCAGCATACACTGACCATCAGACAGACAAGAACTCATTGCGCCTCATCTTGCAGCCTACACTGACCATCAAAGCTAGCAGACAGAGGTGAGTGGCAGACCTTCGGGTTGCCAGGGCCCCAGACAATGGCATCATATGTGGCCTCAGATCCTGTCAGGTGTATGCTCTGCACAGCAGCGTGGTTGCACAGGTGCTTGCCCTCCTCACCCCCTCCATACACAAAGGCCAGGTAGCCTGCATCCACAAATGGCTTGAAGGCCTGCCTGCAACAGCATCATCTATGTTGGCATCATTTGTTGTTACTAGTGTTGGTATTAGCTTTGTGACTATTGGTAGTAGTACTATGATTATAATGTCCATTATCATTTTTATCATGGTCGTGACGAATTGATTTATGAATTCTAATATACCGACATAGATATTAGCAACCAGAAAGAAAAGAAAATACTACGCTTTTTGGCATTGATTCAATAAAAGCCCAAGGATGCAGTAAGTTGGGCTTCCAATACTAGTAATCACAATAACAATAAGAACAATAACAGCAACAACAATCATATCAACACAGGTAATAACATTAACTTTACTATTTGTAACATCATTAACAGCAATCACAATAACATTCATAGGAGTACTAAATAGACATACACACACAGCTGCTTGCGCGACTGATGTAACTGAGTCACAATAGTCTTCCCTGTCAACATTGCCAGTCTTGGCAGCTAGCACAGATATGCCATCAAATCTGCCTTGTAACAGCGCAACAAGTACAGAGCAGGTGGACCATTCCAGAGCACAAGGATGACCCAATTGCAACTCATCTTTCCACTGATGCGCATGAGAACATTGGCACAAGGCATCAGCACAAGCGCTCACAAGAACTTGACTACAGACCCACTACAACTTGCTGAAGCTGATCAGATGTATACTGCATGATACAGTCTTGGGGAGCATGGCAACTGCAGCCCAGGCAGTGCAAACTCACTCCAGATGCTTGCCAACATATTCATTGACTGGGTTGGTCTTGACAATGACCACTTCGTCTTCATGAATCAGCTTGAACAGGATGTCTCCGGCCACCACTGATGCCTGGTTGCCGGCACCCAGCACTAGAGAGACCCCACCATGTGGCTTCAGCCCCTTGGCCTTGGTCCTGTATATGGCTCCCTGCAGCCAATACAACTCTTGTCAAAACAGGCAGATTTGAGCGTGTGTGGGTTGACTTGGTGCTCTGCCACCACTGATGCCTGGTTGCCGCCACCAGGCACTTGAGGAGACCCCAAATGTGGCTTCAACCCCTGTGTCTTGGTCCTGTATGTAACACCCTGCAGCCAAGACAACTGTTGAGTGGTGTAAGGGTCTTAAGCACGTGTGACTTGACTTGGTGTACTGCCACGGTGATGCCTGATTGTCAGCACCCAGCTCTACAAAGACCCCGCCATGTGGCTGCAGGCCAGGCTACGCTTATTCATTCACCCCATGAAGTCACATTCTTGGTGTCTTGCAGTCATTGATGCCTGCTTGCCAGCACCCAGCACTAGAGAAACCCCGCCATGTGGCTTCAGCCCCTTTTGCCTTGGTCGTGTAAACAGCTGCCCACACACAAAGTATTTTTTGTCCAGTTCAGGGAGTCTTGACAAATGTGGCTTGACTTGGTGTTCTGCTGGCGATGATGCCTTGACGCCATCACCCAAAACCTGCACTATATTATGTTGAGCTTTCAGACCATTTGACCTGGCCGTGCTTCCATGTTGCTTCCGGCGTATCAGGCAGCAAACTCACAACTCGAGTGCATTCTGCTGAAAGCCAA
>JAABUP010002041.1_pt1 | contig 40620 bp, 40 predicted proteins | sample 5559201 | NCBI WGS metagenome assembly JAABUP01 (sample SAMN10711887, study PRJNA513373) | rock metagenome | isolation source: Antarctica rocks | place: Antarctica | reverse complement strand
TCGATCTCACTAATCCACATCATCCCAGGTCAGGGGCACCTTTCCATGTCGCGACACGCCAAAACCCCGTCGAATCAAGGCCGCGGTGAATACCCCAGGTTAGCGGAGCAACTTCTCGGTGGCCGCCAAAAGCACGCAGGTGCTCAGGCCCTCCATCGCCTCGCACACATCGGACACCGACGGGAACGTGGGGGCGATGCGGATATTGCGGTCGTCGGGATCGATCCGGTACGGGAAGGCCGACCCGGCTGGGGTCATGGCGATACCCGCGTCCTTGGCCAGGGACACCACTCGGCCGGCCGTGCCGTCCAGCACGTCGAGGCTGACGAAGTATCCCCCGGCCGGATCGGTCCAGCTGGCAGCCTTCAACGGACCCAGACGGCGCTCCAGCACGTCGGCGACCACCGCGAACTTCGGCGCGATCAGCGCGCGGTGCCGGGCCATCAGCGTCCGCACCCCGTCGGCGTCCCGCAAGAACAATGCGTGCCGCAGCTGGTTCACCTTGTCTGGGCCGATGCTCTGGAAGAACAGGTTGCGCAGGTGCCAGTCAACGGTGGCCGGCGACCCGCCCAGGAAGCACACCCCGGCGCCAGCGAAGGTGATCTTGGAGGTGGAGGCGAACACGATCGGGCGGTCCGCGTGCCCGGCCGCCGCGCACAGCCCCAGTAGGTCCGGGGTAGGTGTCTCGATTTCCGTGAGGTGGTGCACTGCGTACGCGTTGTCCCAGAAAATTCGGAAATCCGGTGCAGCAGTGGGCATCTCGGCCAGTGCCCTGGCCACCTCCGCCGAAACCACCGCGCCGGTGGGGTTGGCGTACGTCGGCACCACCCACATGCCTTTGATCTGCGGGTCCTCCGCGACCAAGGCGGCCATCGCCGCGACGTCCGGGCCGTCCTCGCGCATTCCCACGGTGACCATCTCGATGCCCAACTGCTCACACAGCGCGAAGTGCCGGTCGTAACCGGGTGCCGGGCAGAGGAACTTCACCACCGGCTCCGCCGACCAGGGCCGCGGCGAATCCGGACTGCCCCGCAGCAGGCACTGCACCAGGGTGTCGTGCATCAGGGTGAGGCTGGCGTTGCCGGCAGCCACCAACTGCTCGACCGGCACCCCCAGCAGCGGCGCGAAGATCTCCCGCAGCTCGACCAACCCCTGCAGGCCGCCGTAGTTCCGCGCGTCGGCACCGTCGGCCGCCCGGAAGCTCCCCGGACCGGGCAGCTCCAGCAGCGCGTTGGACAGATCGAGTTGCTCCGGCGCCGGTTTTCCCCGGGTGAGGTCCAGCGCGAGGCCCCGGGAGACCAGGGCGGCGTAGTCGGCGCGCTGCTCGGACTGCAGCGTCCGCAGCTCGTCGCGGCTCAACGTCGTCAGCGTCACCCAGGCTCCTCGTCGCGCGCAGGAAGGGGACCCCGCGCACCCGCCAGAGCCCGTTGACCCTTGCTGCCTTCCGGCCCTGGGGGAGTTCACAGGATGGACGCCGCGCGGGGTCCGCCTAACATTCTAGCTGGGGCGCAGGGATCGAAGCCGCCGTGGCCCGGCTACACTCCTGCACGGAGGATTCGCCTAGTGGCCTATGGCGCTCGCCTGGAACGCGGGTTGGGTTCACGCCCTCGGGGGTTCAAATCCCCCATCCTCCGCCACCGCGCACGGCGACCTCAGACCAGCACGGTCTGGGGTCGCCCTCGTGCTGCCCCGAGCAGCTTCGCGCAACAGTGGGTCGAAGGGAACCGAGCCCACCAACGGCAGTCCGGTACGCGCAGCGACGTCCTGCGCGTCCGCCGGCTGCCGCACCTGGCTGGCCACGAGAAGGACCCGCGGCGCGGTCGACATGTTCGCGAGCCGTGCCAGTCGGCGCCCGGACAGGATGGACGCAGCAGTGGGCTCGACGACCACCACGAGCGTTGTCGCGTAACGGCTCCAGCCTTGGAACGCCTGCCGGGTACCAGCCGGTAGGTCGCCGACGACGTGCCAGCCTTGGACCGGGAGCTCGTCGATGACCCGCTGGAAGGCCGCGTGCGCCGAGGCGTTGTTCCAGCGGGCTCCCCTGGCCTTACCAAGCTGCAGAAAGCGCACGCCGTCCGGGCCGCGGACGGCGTACTCCTGCACGACACCGTCCGCGCTGAGGCCAGCCCGCAACCGGTAGCGGCGCCGACCGCCCTCGTCGTAACCCTCCATGGCGTCGTCGGAGGACAGAATGATCCGGCGGTAGCCCACCTCGCGAATAAACGCGGCGAGTCGGGTTGCGTCGCATTCTGGTTGATGCAGGAGTTGGTAGGCGGTGACCTCGGCGTAAGCGCCGCGGCTGGTGAGTTCGGCGGCTGCGGTTGGGCTCATGGCCGGCACCGTGTAACTCGGGCGGGTGAGTAGCACCCGTCCTACCCCAGCCGCCCGCGCCACGGGCAGCAGCCACGTGATCTCGGCGGTGCTCAGGTGGCCGGTGGCGAGCACGGCGTCTGCTTCGGCGATGAACGTGAGGATCTGTTCGACGGGTTCGGCTACCGACCAGTCGACCGGGGGGATGGCGTAGGTGACGTCGGACAGGCCATTGCTCGCGCTGCACAACCGGGGCAATCCCGCGGACTTCTCAGTGTGGGCGTCGGCGGTTGGCATCCAGATCATGCGTGCCCCCATGGCGAGCGCAGCCCGGACGGCCGCAGGGTTGAGTCCGCCGACATGTTGGTTGAGGGCCAGGCCCCCGTAGACCCGCATGCCGAGCCCCTTGCCGGTCGCGTGTGCACGGCCCGCGGTCGCGTCGTAGTGCCCCTTGAGCACGCAGCCGGTGAAGCCGGCCTCTTGATACCAGCGGAGAATCTGGACGTCGTCGCCGGTCCGATCCACGACATCGGGGCGGCGCCACAACGTCGATATCGACGAGGGTCAACGACGGCGCCCATAACGGAGCCTGGGCCACGACCTGGCCGGTGGCGGTGGCACTGCTGGTCGGGACCAGCAATACTTCGGCGCCGTCCTGGGTGGCCAGCCAGGGCAGCATCGGCTGCCACGCGTCGTTGCAGATGAGGGTGGCCATCCGGCCGAAGCGGGTGTCGAATGCGCGCATCGATTGGCCGGGGCTGGCGTGTTTGCGTTCCTCCCAGACCGAGTAGTTCGGCAGATACAGCTTGCGGTGCACCTGCACCGGTTTGCCCGCGGAGAGATAGACGGCCGCGTTGTAGGTACGGAGGCCACCGTCCTCATGGAAGCCGATCAGCACGTCCGACCCGGGTCCCGACAGGGCAACCAGGCGCTCGTCGTTGACCTGCACGGAATGATCGCCGCCGGCCTGGCCCAACGCGTAGCCGTGCATGGACAGCTCAGGGAACACCGTCAGATCGGCACCGGCGAGCGTCGCCTGCCTGACCCGTTCTCGCATCTGCTCGACGTTGGCCGCGACATCGCCGAGCACGCAGTCGATTTGACCCAGTGCTATCCGCACTGGTTTACCGTCCTGTTCTGTGGTCGCGGCGCGCGGCGAGAAGTTCGGCGAGATGCATGCTGGCGCGGTCGGTGAGGTGTTCGAGCTGGGTTCGGCAGGAGTAGCCGTCGGCGAGGATGACGGCTGATGAATCTGCGGCGTGCACGGCTGGCAGCAGCGCGGTGTTGGCCACGGCCACCGAGACCTCGTAGTGGCCACGTTCGACACCGAAGTGGCCGGCCAGACCACAGCAGCCGCCGACGGCCGTGACGTGGGCTCCGGCCCTGGCTAGCAGCGCTGCGTCCGCTTCCCAGCCCATCACGGCGTGCTGGTGACAGTGCGGTTGCGCCACCACCGTGACTCCGTCCAGCGACGGTGGCTGCCATTGCGGACGGGAGCCGAGCAGCTCGGCGAGGGTGAGCAGCGAGGTGCGCACGGCGTGCGCCCGTGGGTCGTCGGGAAGTAGTTCAGCGGCGTCCGAACGCAGCGCTGCGGTGCAGGAGGGTTCCAGTCCGACCAGCGGGGTGTGCCGTGCCAACACTGGTTCCAGGGAGTCAAGGGTCCGCCGAAGCTGGCGGCGAGCGCCGTCGAGCTGCCCGGTCGAGATCCAGGTCAACCCGCAACACACGGGGTTCTTGGTGATCTGGACGGCGAACCCCGCGTCTTCCAACACCCCGACTGCGGCCTGTCCGACGTGCGGGCTGAAGTGGTCGGTGAAGGTGTCTACCCAGAGCAGCACCGGCTCACCGTGGTGACGCACGGGCCGGTCGGCGAACCAGGAGCGAAAAGTCGGCGACGCGAACTGTGGCAGCGGGCGACGCGCGTCGATCCCACCGAGGCGTTTGGTGGCGGCCGCGAACGGGGCCACCCGCAACATGGCGTTCACTGCGTTGGGCGAGAGGGCTGCCAGCTTCGCCCAGCGGGGCAGCCAGCCGAGGGCGTAGTGCGCGGGCGGGCGCAGCCGCCGCCGGTAGCGTTGGTGCAGTGCCTCGGCCTTGTAGGTGGCCATGTCGACGCCGGCCGGGCAGTCGGAGGAGCACCCCTTGCAGGACAGGCACAGGTCCAACGCTTCGTGCACTTCCTCGGACCGCCATCCGTTGCCGATGACGGTGCCGTTGGCCATCTCCTGCAGCACGCGAGCGCGTCCGCGGGTAGAGTCCTTCTCATCGCGGGTGGCCAGGTAGGACGGGCACATCACCCCACCACCGGCTGTGGTGTCGGCACGGCACTTGCCGACACCGACGCAGCGATGCACCGCGGTGGAGAAATCCCCCCCGTCGTGTGGATAGGCGAAAGCTAGGCCGCGCCGCAGCGAGGTCGCCGCCGGCAGACGTAAGTCCGCGTCCAGTGGGGCGGGATCGACGATCACACCGGGGTTGAGCACGTTGTCAGGGTCGAAGGCGTGTTTGACGGCACCCAGGAGGGCGATCGCTTCCGCGGAGTACATGTAGGGCAGCAGTTCACCACGCGCGCGTCCGTCGCCATGCTCGCCTGACATGGATCCGCCGTGGGCAGCGACGAGTCGAGCGGCGTCGGTGAGGAAGTCGCGGAATCGGCTCGGTGAATCGCTCAATGGGAAGTCGATTCGGGCATGCACGCAACCGTCACCGAAGTGTCCGTACGCCAGGGTGTCCAGCCGATGCTCGGCTAGCAGGGCAAAGAATCCGCGGAGGTAGTCACCGAGCCGATCCGGTGGTACGGCGGCGTCTTCCCAACCGGGCCAGGCGGGTTCACCAGCTGGCGTGCGTCCGGCGAGCCCTGCACCATCCTCCCGAATCTGCCACAACGCTCGTGCGTGGGCGCCGGTGACCACACTGCTGGCCAGCGCCTGGCCGTCGCCGACCAGCGACTCCGCGGCGGCGCGGGCTTGTGCCTCGCTGGCGCCAGCGGTCTCGATGAAGAGCCAGCCTGCACCCCGCGGCAGATCGGGGACGGTGCCCGCGCGTCCTCGGGCACGGATCACCTCGACCAGGCGGGCGTCCAAACCTTCCATGGCGAGGGGTCGGTGGGCCAGCAGGGCAGGGACAGCGTCGGCGGCACTCGCCATGTCCGAATAGCCCAAGACGGCCAGCGCGGTGGCCGGTGGCGTCGGTAGCAGTCGCACGGTCGCCTGCTCGATGACTGCGAGGCTGCCTTCGGTTCCGACCATCATCCGGGCCAGGTCCCCGCCATTCTCGGGCAACAGGTGTTGCACGGAGTAGCCAGAGATCTGACGGTTGAATCGGCCGAACTCGGTGCGGATCAGCGCGAGGTTCCCACCTACCAGAGTGTCCAACGTGGACAGCAAAGCGGACACAGGTCCGGTAGGCGAGGCTCCGCGGCCGTTGCGGGTGGCGGTGAAGCGGCGACCGTCCGCCAGAACTAGGTCTTGGTCGATGACGTTGTCGACGGTGCGGCCGTAGCCCAGCGCCCGCGATCCGCACGCGTTGTTGCCGATCATCCCGCCCAGCGTGCACCGAGAGTGGGTGGAGGGATCTGGCCCGAAGCGCAACCCGTACTGCGCTGCAGCGGCCTGCAGGTCGTCCAGGATCACACCGGGCTGCACGACGGCAGTGGCGGCGTCCGGATCGAGGGAGAGCACCCGGTTCAGGTGCCGGGAGAAATCGAGCACGACACCGGTGCTGACGGCGTTACCGGCAATCGAGGTTCCCGCGCCGCGGGGGACCAGGGCAATCCCCAGCGCACGGCAGACTCCCAGCGCGGCGGCGATCTCGTCGCGGTGTCGAGGAAAGACCACCGCGGTAGGAACCAGTCGGTAGTTGGAGGCGTCTGAGGAGTACTCGGCGCGCCGTCGAGTCGAGGAATCCACCTCGCCGATGCCGGCACCCCGTAGCGCAGCCGCGACTTCGTCGGTGGGGGTGCCCGGGGCGCTGCGCCTCGCGCCATGGGTGTGCTGCCCGGTCATCGGAACCTCGTCGTCGTCATTGCTCGCCAGCCTGTCTTATCGACGTCGGCTATTGCTGCGCCGCCGCTGTCGGCCCGCACAGATGCAGAACGGCGCTGAGCCGGCACTCGCGCTACCGCACCGCAGTTTCCGGCTCGGTGGCCGGTGCACCCACCATGGCGGACCGGGAACGGGCGGCCACCACCGCAGCCCCCAGCAGGGCAAGCCCAGCAAAGGTCTCGCTGTTGCCCAGCAGCTGCTGGACGACACTCCAGTTCGCCTCGTTGTCTCCGCCGACGGGTACGTAGTTGTACAGGCTGAGGTAGAAGACCGCGGCCGCCACCCCGAGCGGGTAGCGCCACGCCGCGTACTGCGGAGCCAGCATGAGCGGCAGCAGCAGCACCACGTACACCCAGTGGTGGGCGACGGCCAACGGCGCCGCCAAGAGCGAGGCTAGCGCCACCACGCCCAGCGCCGGAAGGTGGTCGCCGGCCACGGTGAACAGGCGCGCTGCGTAGGCGGCGGCCGCCACGATCAGGATCACGGCGCCGACCCACACCAGCTCACGGCTGGAACCGGTCAGCCCGAGGCGGGCCAGCAGACCGGTGACGGCCTGGTTGGGCCCGTACAGCGGGGGCCCACCACGATTGGTGTCGAAGAACACCGTCGTCCAGTACTTCACGGAGTCACCGGGGGCGGCCAGGAACCCCAATGCCCCCACCAGCAGAAAGGCCCCAGCGGCCCGCACCACCGACGGCAGGTCCTTCCGTACCAGCAAGAGCAAACCGAACGCGGCTGGCGTGACCTTGATGGCAGCGGCCACCCCAATTCCGACACCACGGAAACGCCGCGGGATGACGCCGGCGGCGTCGAGCACCACCAGCGCCATCATCACGATGTTGATCTGGCCGTAGCCGAAGGTCTCGCGTACCGGTCCGAGCAGCACGGCAGGCGCCAGCAACGCCAGCCCGGTCAGCGACGCCTGCGCCAGGCCCAGCCGGGCGCTGACCGTCCGCAGCACCCACCACAGCAGCACCACGCTGATCGCCGTCCACACGAACAGGGCGACCACGTCCGGCATCACGGTGAACGGAACGAAGATCACTGCGGCGATGGGCCCGTAGATGAACCGCAGTCCGGCGGCACTGCGGAACTCCTCGCCGAACAGCGGTGTTCCGTCGAGGTACGCGCGTCCGGCGTCGCGGTACACCTGCAGGTCCAGGAATCCCTTGCCGGCCACGACCAAGGCGGTGAGGAGCGCCAAGCCGGCCACCACCAGGTAACCCGCCCACCGCCGGGTCGCTGCGTGGGCTGGCGGCGGCTCGGTCGCCGGGGCTGGCGGCGGCTCGGTCGCCGGGGCTGGCGGAGCGGTGGCGCGCGGGCGTCGCAGGCTGGTCATCCTCACCACCCTAGGTCGGATGATCGAACTGCCGAGTTCGACACCCGCCTAAGGTCATCCGGTGACCAACTTCGATCGGGTTATCGTCGTCTTCAACCCACAGAGCACCGGTGACGCGCCGCGGCTAGCCGAGCAGTTGCGCACCGAGCTCGCCGAGCGGTTGCCCGACGTCACGGTGCACATGCAGCCCACCGAGCACGCCGGCCACGCGAGGACCCTGGCCCGGCAGGCAGCGCAGACCGGTCGGCCGCTGATCGTCTCGGTCAGCGGGGACGGTGGATACAACGAGGTCGTCGACGGGGTGATGCAGGCGGGTAACGACGGGGCGGTGTGCGCGGTGATGGCGGCCGGTAACGCCAACGACCACCGGCGAGCCACCCGCCGGCAGCCCTTGATGGAGGCCATCGTCGCTGGTGAAGTCCGCCGCATCGACCTGCTGCGGCTGACCACCCGCAGCGGCCAGGACTCCCACGAGCAGTACGCGCACTCCTACATCGGGCTGGGGATCACACCGATCGTGGCGATCGACCTGGAAAAGGGCGGCAAGGGCTCATTGCGCGAGATCGTCAGCGTGGTGCGCACCTTCACCAGGTTCCGCCCTTTCGAGCTGGTGCTCGCCGACGGTTCGCGGCGACGCTTCGACAGCCTGGTCTTCGCCAACATCTCCGAGATGGCCAAGTACGCCTCACTCAGCGAGGACAGCCGAATCGACGACGGTCTGTTCGAAGTGATCGAACTACCGCACACCGCGAAGTGGCGCATCGCGGCGACAGCGCTCAAGGCGGCCACCTCCGGGTTGAGCGCCCAGCACACCGTGCATCGCTACGAGTTCACCACCGTGGCACCCGCCCCATTGCAGCTGGACGGTGAGGTGCTCGAACTGTCGGCCGGCACCAGCGTGAGCGTGGAGATCGCACCGCACGCGTTGGCCACTGTGGGCTGACACCCGTCGCGGGTTCAGTCGGCGCCGCGAGCGTTCAGCCAGCGCGGGCGTACTCCACCGGTGCCAGGTCTGCACAGCACTCCCACATGACCTGATCGCAGCTGATGACCAGGGCATGGCGAGCCGGGTCCACGTCCCGGCAGCCTGGCTCGGTGCACTCGGCGGTGCCGCCGTCCTCGTGCAGCACCACAGTGCCGTGGCAGTGTTCCAACGCCGCAGCGCAGTCCACGCATTCGTTCATCTCGTTATCCGTCCATCCCTCGTCGCTGACCCTGGGCTCTTGCTACCACCGGACACCGACAAAATCGCGAGCCTGCGCGGCGTGTCGGCGGCGGACGGGTGAGCTGCAGCGTGTGCGCGGGTGGCCAAGGCGTGCCGGGTTCCCATCGCTCGGCGTCGTGGCGGTGGGGTCAGCGCATAAGGAGTGAGAACTGGAGGAACTCGGAGGCGCGGACGTTGGCCAAGTCTACGCAGGTAATTTACACGGTGTAGCCAGAGTCCGGGTTGACCTGGTTCATCGCCTTGACGGTCAGCACCTGGAGTTTTGCGGTGCCGGTGGCGAGGTCAGCGGTGAGCACCTCGCCGGTGTTGGGGTCGGTGAGGCCCGCAGCCTGGAGGCGAGGGCCAGTGACTGCACCGAGGATGGTCACCAGCCGGCCGTCTACCCGTGCGAACCAATGGTCTACGGCAGCGACGACCCGGGCTTCGATCTTGGCGCTGGCGGGGCCGACAACCTTGCGGAATGCGTTCAGGAGGCGCTTGCTGACGGTGTAGCAGGGGTCGAGGACGTCGATGACCACAGAGTCTGGGAATGGCATGCGGCCGGTGCGGGCGGCTGCCCATTCACTGAACGCACGCTGCGCCGGGCCGGTCAGGGGTCGGACTGCGGTAACGCCGTGTTGCCCGCCAGCGTTGCGCCACGTCGCGACTCTTGTGCATGCTGACCTCGTCCATCGGAGCGATCTGACCCGAATCCGCGAGTAGTGCCGTCTGTGGGTGGGGTTGGCGGCGTGTGAGATGACGAAAGCGCCTGCCTCCGTGGGAAAATCATGGTTGCTGAGACCTGATCTGACCACGAGAGGGAGGCACCGTCGCGGTGAAGAAGTTACGCGCTCGTCGCAGCAGTGGGAAGTCGGCTCGCCGCCTGGCTCACCGGGCTCGCCGCCGGGCCCGGTTCGGGGCGCCGGACGCCTCGCTGACCGGCAGTGCCGGGGTGCTCGCGGTGGGTGAGCTGATGGACCGGCTCGGGGTGATCGAGGCCCTTGATGCCGGGATCGGCCCGATCAAGACCCGCGCCCGCGGGGTCACCGGCGGCGAGCTGGTGGCCTCCTTGGCGCAGTGCCAGCTGCTCGACGGCAAGTTCGTCGCTGCCCTGGACCGGCACCGGGCCGATGCTGCGGCCCAGCAGCTCTCGGCGGTGCCCGCGGTGGCCTCGACCACCGCGGGTGGGTTGACCCGCTGTTTCGGCCCGGACCGGGTCGCGGGCATCGAGGCCGGCAACACCACCATCATCGCCCGCGGCTGGGAGCGGTTGGGCGAGCAGCGGCGGGCTGCGGTGCTCGCCGGGCGGGTCGGGATCGATCTGGATGCCACCGACGTGGAGGTCTATGGCCGCCGCAAACGCGGGGTGGCCTACAACTACCAGGGTCAACGGGCCGGGCGCCCGCATCTGGCGACCTGGGCCGACACCGGTCTCACCCTGGCCGCTGACCTGCTCACCGGGGTCCAGGACGTGCGCGCCCACAGCAGCGGGCTGCTGGGCAGGGCGGTCGCGGCCCTGCCCGACGACGTGCGGGACTCCTTCAGCGATACCCACCGCCCGGTGGTGCGCGCCGACGCCGGGTACTTCGCCGCCGAGCTCGCCCACACCGCGGTCGGGTTGGGCTGTGACTTCGCCGTGGCCGCGAAGCGCAACCCCGCCATGTGGCGGGCCGCCGCCGCCATGCCCGAACACGACTGGTCGGCGGCGCACCGGATGACCGGGGCGCAGGTCGCGGTATCGGACTACGCCCCCGCCGGGTGGCCTCCGGGGACCTACACCATCATCCGCCGAGTCCGGATCGACGCCGCCGACATCAGCACCGACCCCCGCTCCCGGCGGCGGCGCACCATCGACCGCGACCAGCTCACCCTGGTCCTCGACGGGGTCGCCGACCACGGGTGGGCCACCAGCTTCATCGTCACCAACCTCCCGACTGGTGGGGCCGGATTCGACACCGCCACCGACGTGCAAGCCTGGTTTCGGATGCGCACCGACATCGAAGACCGCATCCGCGAAGCCAAGCTCGGGGCTGGGCTCATCCACCTACCCTCCGGCTACCCCGAGACCAACACCGTGTGGATGTGGGCCGCCCTGCTCGCCGGGAACCTCTCCACCCTGCTGCAAGCCCTCACCGGCATCGACACCGGCAAACACGGCCGCGCCCACGGCGACCGGCTACGCCACCAGCTGCTCCGGGTTCCCGCCCGCGTCCTCCGCCACGCCCGCGGACTCACCCTGCGACTACCCCCCGGCCACAACCTCCTCCCCGAGGCGATGGCCACCCTGCGGGCCCTGCCCGCCCCCAGCGGCTGAGCACCCACCACCCCTGCCCCCCGACCCAGGAACGGAACCCGCACCCCCGGAGGCGACACCCCGGGCACCCAACCACGCCCACACCGCGAAACGAGGGCGGAACGACCCCCGCGGCCAAGAACAACAGGCCCACCAGCAACTACTCGCGGATTCGGGTCAGACTAAGTTGTCACAATCGCATGATCGCCGGGGATGGTTGTTCGCCGGCCCAGGCGGCCCGCAGCAGTACCTCGATTCCCTCTCGTGTGATAGGCCGGGGATTGGCGTACGGGTTGGCGACGGCGAGGTCGGCGATTCGGGTGACGTCGTCCTCGGCCATGCCGAGCTCGCGCAGCGACCGGGGTGCGTCGAGTCGGCCGGCCAGCTCCCACAGGGCGCGCGCCGGGTCGGGCGCGTCACCGAGAGCACGGGACAGCGCTGCCACAGCCTGCGGGGCCGCGGCAGCGTTAAAGGCCAGGATGTGCGGCAGGACGACGGCATGGGTCTGCGCGTGCGGCAGGTCCAGGGTGCCGCCGAGGCTGTGGCAAAGCTTGTGATGCAACGACATAGTGGTGGCGCCGAGAATCGCTCCGCACAGCCAGGCGCCGTACTGGGCCTCCGCGCGGGCGTCGAGGTTGGCACCGTCGACGACCACCGCAGGCAGCGCAGCCGCCAGCGCTCGCACTCCTTCCTCGGCCATGAGCGAAACAATCGGACTTGCGTCGGGGGCGTAGAGGCCCTCAACTGCGTGGGCAATGGCGTTGATGCCGGAGGCCGCCGACAGGCCCGCCGGCAAGGTGAGGGTGAGCTCGGGGTCGTAGAGCACACTGACCGGGAGCACCCGCGGGTCGCGGCCCGTGCGCTTGGACCCGCCCTCAGTGAGCCCCCAGATCGGGGTCATCTCTGAGCCAGCGTAAGTGGTCGGGACGGCAATTACGGGCAGGCCGTGCTCGAGCGCGATGGCCTTGCCCAGCCCGATTGCCGATCCACCGCCGACGGCGACACACCCGTCGGCATCCAGCTCGCGAGCCGTGTCGCGGGCACGGTGGACGACCTCGATCAGAACGTGCATGCGGGCCGCGGAAAACACGCCGACGGCACGGTCGCCGAGAGCCTCGGCGACCCGCTGGCCGATGTCTTCCTGTTCCCGGGAACAGAGCACGAGCACCCGGGTAAGGCCCAGACCGGCCACCTCGTCGGGCAGCTGGGCCAGCGAGCCTGCCCCGAAGCGCACCCGCATTGGCAGAGCGGTAAAAGTGAACATACGGGTCACGACGGAGCCCCGCCGACGACGGTGGACCGCACCTCGTCCGGCCGGGCGGCCGGCGGGGTGTAATCGACGCGCAATAGCGTGAGGTCGAACGTCAACGCGCGGAACGGGTTAGCCAGGCCCACCTCTGTGGCCCGAACCGGGTCGTCGACCTCGGGTATGTCCCGGACCAGGCTATCCTTGACCCCAAAGACCGCGTCGGAGTCGAGATAGGGCGAATCCGCGACAAACACATGCGTAGTCACCTGTCGATGGCCGGGCGCGGTGACGATAAAGTGAAGGTGTGCAGGGCGGTTGGGGTGGCGACCGGTGGCGGCCAGTAACTGGCCGACGGGTCCGTCGTCGGGGATCGGATAGTGACGCGGCACGACCGAGCGAAACCAGAACCGGCCGTCGGCATCAGCAGAAAACAGCCCGCGTAGGTTGCCCGGAGGCTGAATGTTGGGCTGCTGAACGTCATAGAAGCCCTCCTCGTTGGTCTGCCATACATCGACGACGGCCCCGGCCAACGGCTCGCCGTGCGGGCCGTTCACCTGCCCCGACACCAGACATGGGGTACCCTTGCCATCAAGATTGATGTTGTCGCCCAGCTCGCGCTCCGGGGAGTCCACCATGTGGAACGGGCCCAACACAGTGGACTCGGTGGAGGCACCGCCGGTGCGGTGATTGATAGTCTCGACCAACATCGAAACGCCGAGGACGTCGGATAGAAGAATAAACTCCTGCCGCACGTCGCTACACATTTGCCCCGTGCGGGTGAGGACGTCGATCGCGACGCCCCACTCATCCTCCGACAGCTCGACATCCTTGACAAAAGCGTGCAGGTGGCGCACCAGCGACGTCAGCACCTGACGCAGCCGGGAGTCCGGCGTGTCCTCGAAACTCGCGACGACCACCTCCGCCGACCGCTCCTCGCTGAACAACTCACCTCGCGTAGATGAGGTCTTTTCCTGTGTCGCGCCAGAAACTTGGATCTCAGGGTCTCTCATCTCGGATCTCCTTCATTGCGAACGATATGAATATGCTCGAACCGTCGTTGTTCAAGATGCGACTTGACACCAACAGCCGAGCCACTGATTAGCTGTTGAGCCGGGGCAGGCACTCAAAACTATTGGTCACTTCCCACATTGATTGACGGCACTTCAGCTGATTCGACTTCAGCAGTGTGGACCTTGTGCGTCTCGAGTGCGTCGGAGATCGGCTCGATCGAGAACGCGATGGGTGACGTCACGGCCGCACACAGAGCCCGCAGGAACCCGAGTGAGTCGAGCGTGCCGCAGCCCGGATACGTGCGCTGGTGGCGCGCCTCCGCGACAAGGCCGGACCCGCGATCGACGACATCGGAGAGTTGGACTACCGCCACGCGACGCACAGCATGCTCTGTCAGGGCATCAATGGAGCTGTTAGAGCGAAAGAAATGCAGGCTTCCAAGCGTGAGAGAACCAGCGGGGCCGCGGGCAGGCATGAACCCATGCTGCAACAGTTTGCCTACAGCCGCATACGGGGTTCTCACCCGGCGATAGGGACTAACCGTCTTTCCCGCTCAGCATACGTCCCGTGCCGGCTGCACCTGCTAATGTCTTTCAATCATCCAAAGCTTCGCGTAGGAGCCGTCGCGTACTCACCATGGCCTCCTCCGCGACGAGCGCGAGCGCGAGCGTCTCGAGTGCGTCGGAGATCGGCTCGATCGAGAACGCGATGGGTGACGTCACGGCCGCACACAGAGCCCGCAGGAACCCGACTGAGTCGAGCGTGCCGCAGCCCGGATACGTGCGCTGGTGGCGCGCCTCCGCGACAAGGCCGGACCCGCGATCGACGACATCGGAGAGTTGGACTACCGCCACGCGACGCACAGCATGCTCTGTCAGGGCATCAAAGGAGCTGTTAGAGCGAAAGAAATGCAGGATGTCCAGCACGATTGCTGCGTTCAACGCGCCGACCGAATCCACCAGTCTTAGCGCGTCAGCGAACCTCGGCACAGCGTTGTAGGGCATGAACTCATACGCTATGGGCAGGTGAGGTATGCGTTCGCACACACCCGCGAAAGCGTCCCTCAACACCGACCGCTCCACGTTCCACGCAGCCACGTGCACGCGGTCGGGCTCGAGAGCGAACGCGAGATCCTCGACCAAAGCATTGACATGACTCACGTGGCCCTCATCCCCGAGCCGTATCAGCTCAAGCTCGCCGACACGGAGGCCCGCGTCCCCGAGGCGGGTGCGCAATTCGTTGAGCGAAATACCCCGCTCAAGGGCGGTGATGCATTGTCCGACCGTGATCCCGATGCGATCAAATCCAGCGGCCCGAGCCGCCGAGATGACGCTCGGAAGACTTCGATCGCGGAAGGTGGTCGCACCGAGCGTGAGAGAACCAACGAGGTCGCGGGCAGGCATGAACCCATGCTGCAAGAGTTTGCCTGCAGACGCATACGGGGTTCTCGCCCGGCGATAGGGACTAACCGTCTTTCCCGCTAATAATAGGTCCTCGAAGGGTTCAGGCGGAAGGGTGTTTTTCTAATATTGCCGGGTTAGACAAACCCTGAACTCGAGATCAAGCAGTTAGTGCGACTCGGCGGCAACTACCCCACTCCAGACGGCCGCAACTTGACGGGACGCAAGTGGACATATGTTCGGCTCCACATCGTGCTCGCCGACGACGTGGACTGATCATGCGACGGCGGACCATCGCCGAGTTCGCACTCCTCAGTGCAGCGGGATTCCCGCAGAGGGGGCACCGTCGAGCCATGCGGCGCCCGCTCGGTATAGCTCCTCCACCGCCTCTCCCACGAGGCCGGGCAGGTCGCGCTTAACCGTGAATCCCTGTTTGGCCTGCAGGTAGGCGAGGTGACGGTATCCGATGGGAAAGGAATCCAGCAGAACCCGGTCGATCGCGAGGACTTTCGAGGGGTCGATCATGAACAGTTGGTCCTTCTCGTAGATGGGCTGACGGCGGACGATGCCCCACTGGCCCTCACGCCGCTCGAAGAAATCGAAGAATCGACCTGTGCAGAGAACGTCGATCCCGACCCCATCGACCTCGGCGCGCTGGCTGATCGTCATCTTGGTCTGCGAGACGGCGCGGTCCCCTGCGACATCGATCGAGCATCCGCCCAAAAAGTGCAAGATGCGCACTCCCGCTTCGAACCCCTCGCGGCTGACTCGGATGAAGTCGGTATACAACCCCTGGAACCACGTAGCGGTCATGTGACCGTCGTCGTGCCACACCGTCGCGAAGCGTTCCCAGTCGCCGGAATCACGCCACATCGCCCAGCTTTCTACGGTGTCGCGGATCTCTCGACGAGCACGCGCCACATCGGCGTCCTCGTGGCGCCGGTTTCGGCCGGCCGTGTCGGCGGATGTATCGTTCGTCAGCATGGCAGTCATCCTCTCGCGCGCTCAGCTGCCCCAGAACTGCACGCATCCAGCGTGGCCACAGGATCCCGCGTTCGAGTCCAGATTTTTCGCCCAGCGATAGACGAATCTAACCCCGATAAGGTACGAGCGGCGCGGCAGGGCGCCGCGGACAACGCCGACCGAGAGAAATAATGAGCGGGAATTCGGCAGAGCCGGGACGCACGACCACGAGCCGGGTCTTGGCTATCCTAGGTGCATTCTCACCGGCGGCGCGATCGCTGTCGCTCTCAGAGCTCGCGCATAACAGCGGGCTGCCCATACCGACCGCCTACCGTATCTCGACGGACTCGTGGCCTGGGGAGCCCTCGAGAAGACCGAGGCCGGCCGATACCGCATCGGAATGCGAACTTGGGAGGTTGGGTCCCTGGCGCCGATCCAGCAGGGGCTGCGCACGATCGCCCTGCCGTACATGGAGGATCTCTACGAGGCGACCCATGAGAACGTGCAGTTCGCCGTGAGAGACGGAAACCGGGTGGTCTACATTGATGCGATCTCAGGCCATCGCTCAGTTGAGACAGAGACACGGGTCGGCGGGAACCTGCCGCTGCACGTCACCGCAGTCGGCAAGATCGTGCTCGCCTACTCCGAGCCCGAGTTGCTGAGCAGCACGCTCGCCGCCGGACTCACCGCCTACACCCGGTTCACCATTACGGAGCCCCACGTGCTCGCCGGGGCGGTCCAGCAGGTACGGGCCGAACAGCTCGCCTACTCCCGCGGGGAGCTCACGCTCGGGGTGAGCGCCGTCGCGGCCCCCGTGCTCGCGGGCGACGGTAGTCTCATCGCCGCTCTGGCCATCGTGGGCAGGTCACCGATGAATACCGCCGGGCTCGCTCCGGCGCTGTGGATGGCAGCTCGCGGAATCGGGCGACGCACGACGGCGCTGCCCGCCGCCTGGCGACGCGCCCCGACGACAAAACTCGCCGTGCAGTTCGACTAAGTGCTTCTCGACCGGCAGAATTTGCGCTGGTCATCCTGATCGAGCGACCCTTAGGCCTGCGGACGTCGCTGCGCCTCCCTGGCGCTGTGTCATAGTACGAGAAAGACGCACCGACGTTTTTGAGCGCGGGCCGTTTAACACGGATCCCGCCCCGGACGAAATGCGCGACGTCGCGCTCGTCGATCGGCCACTCATCGTATTGTCTCGTTCCAAGAGTGATTATGACAGGTGGCGAGAACGAAGTTCAAATTCAAGCCATGCCAAAGAGGTTGGCGCGTCGGCGCTAATCGCGACTCGATGATCACGCTCAGCGGCGTTCCCAGCAACAGTCAGTGTAGACATGGCCAAGTTCTCCGAGCCAGACTCCGCACCAGCGCCCACGTCCGGCCCGGCCGCCGTTCCGGGGAAGCAGATCGCGATTCTGCCGCTCACTTTGGCCGACGCTTTTGCGAAGCGAGGGTCCAACGCCTTCGTGGAGGCGAGCACGGCAATCGGCTTGTCGAGGGTGACTCCGGATGCGTCACGGCCAGTCGTGAACCGCGAGGTCGGTGACGTACAACTCGCGGATGACGACGGAGCTGGGCTGCTCCAGGCAGAACATAACGGTGTCAGCGACGTCGCCCGCCGCCATCCTGTCCGTCCCTGGCACGAATCGCTCGGGGCGCCCGTCGAAGAAGTGAGTGTCCATGGTGCCCGGGTTGACGAGCGAGATCGGGATCACGCCGTTGAGCTCGAGCGACAGGGCATGGAACATCGCACGGAACGCGTGCTTCGAAACCCCGTAAGCCGACATCCCCGGCGTGATACGTCGACCGGCGGTCGAGCCGATGCCGACGAGCCTGCCTCGCGCGGCCTTCAACGCCGAGATGCCCGCTCGAGCGACGGCCGCGTTGCCGAGCAGGTTCACCGCGATGGGCGTGGTCCAGGTCTCGATGTCCTGCTCCTCGAACGTGCCCGGGATGTTGATGCCGGCGCACAGCACAAGCGCGTCGAGCGAGCCTCCCCTCCCGATCGCCTCCTGGCCTGCCGCGAAGGCCGCAGTGGTGTGCGACAGATCGACGAGCACTGTCGGAGCCTGCTCGCTCGGGTTGCGATCGATGACCGTCACCTCCCATCCCTTGTGCAAGGCACGGGTCACGACTTCGGCGCCGAGGCCGCTCGAGCCTCCCGTGATCACGAGTCGGCGGGCGGGGGAATCGGACGGCATCAGGCCTCCAAGAACGGGAGCAGCACGTCGAGCAGTTCACCCGGGCGCTCCTCGGCAACCCAGTGACCGCAATCGCGGATGGAATGAGCGGTAACGTCGTCGGCGAACTCTGCCAGCACATCCCCGATCCGATCACCCCAGCGTCGATCGCCGCCGACGCCGAGCACCGGAATTCGCAGCCGGTCGAGCGCGAACCGTCGGTTGTCGATTACATCCTGTGGCAGAGCTCGGTACCAGCCGAGCATGCCGCGCGCCGCACCCGGTTGGGCCAACGCCGCGGCCCATACCGCTATGTCATCGGCAGTCATCGCCCCCTGGTTGTACATCCGCTCCCGGATCATCGTCTCGACGTACGCGGTCTCCCGGCCTGCGATGAGCAGTTCAGGCAGGTCGGGCTCCTGATGGAAGCTGAAGTGCCACATAGGTGGGCTGAGCAGCGCAGTGTCCCATTCGCGAGCGCCCGGCAGGAGCACGTCAATCACGGCGAGACGGTCCACGGACTCCCTAAAGTTCGCCGCCCACGCGTACGCGACCATCCCCCCGAAGTCATGACCGACTACGGAGACCGTGTCGAAGCCCAGCTCTTGTCGAAGCGCGTCGAGCTCTCCCGCCATCGTCACCTTGTCGTAGCCCGTGGCGGGCTTGCTGGACTGTCCGCCGCCCTTCAGATCCACGGCGACGACAGTGAAGCGCTCGGCGAGCCGGCCCATCACGTGGCGCCACTCCTGCCAGGTCTGCGGGAAACCGTGTAACAGAAAAAGAGGATGACCCGACCCCCCCATGACAGAGTGCAGCTGCACCCCGTTTCCAACATCCGTCATGTGATGTTGAAACTCGCCGCTGGTACCCACGTCCATGTAAGCCTGCTCTCTATGTTCGCAATACGGGCATCGGACCACCCATCTCTTTATCAAGGTTAGAACGCATGCGGCACTGGACGCCGATCGCGCTTCCGCCGGGCGAGAAGGTACGTGCGGCCTCCGTTGCCTCCCGGCCTAACGTGCTGCCCGAACTCCACTGAGAGGACAGGGAACCCGTGAGCTATCGAGTGATGCCCGGGCCGGCAGCGAACGACCTGCCGATCGCGACGTAGCGGTTTCCACGTGACTGCGTGTCGCCTGCCATCGTGATGGGACCACCTGGTCAGGTATTCTGCCGCTCGGTGGGTGGCCATCGCGTTGCTTCTCGCATCGGAACCTTGGTCGGTCTCGTTGACATTCACACGGTGGCCGTCTCACATCTCGACGCCCCGCCACATTGGGTGAGATAATCCACTACCTCCGTGGACGCAACTGATAGTCACACGACCTCGGTTACGGTCAACGGGACACGACGCGCGACTTCCTGACCGCGCTCGTACCATCCCGGAGCACACGGGGCTGTGCGTCTATGACGGCGACTGGCGGTCGCCTGCCCAGCGGTTCCAGTGGGTGAAATTCCTGTCGTCGACCCGCGGGGCCGGTTTGAAGTCGGTGCCAATCGTATAAGCGACGGGCGTCAGAGCGACCTGGACAGTGGTGTCGAACGGAAGACCGAGCAGATCGGCCATCTCGCGCTCGTAGGCGAGATGACCGATGGTCCAGCACGTGCCGAGGCCGCGTTCCCTGGCTGCGAGCATGAAACTCCAGGTCGCAGGAATCACCGAGCCCCAATTGTTCGCCTGCCCATGGACCGTGCTGAGTTCGGCACGAGTAGCGACCCGCACCACCGGGATCATCAGCACCGGCACTTCCTGCAGACGCTCGAGCAGATAGCCGAGGCTGCCTCGAATCCGTGCCCACTCTGCCGAGGCGAAGCTCCTCCTGGTCGGGATCGGCAAGCCGTTCTGCTCCCAGGGATTGCCGGCCGCGAGCCCGGCACGCCAGAGCTTAGCCATCTCCGCCTTCGTCGTGGGATCATCAACGAAGACGAAGTCCCAGTGCTGCTGATTGCGGCCGGTCGGAGCCTGGGTGGCGATCTTCACGGCCTCCTGGATCAGCTCCCGCGGAACGGGCCGGGTCAAGTCAAGGCGCCTGCGAACCGCGCGCGTGGTGGTAAGTACCTGGTCGGCAGTAAGTCCGAGAGCCTGGTACGCCGGGCTGCTGTCATTCACTGTGTTGCTCCTAGTCGGAATTAGCGAGTAGTGGCGAAGAACGCGACGCCCACCGAGGTGGCGAGAGACAGGATGTCCTGCCGCGAAGGCCGCAGTGGTGTGCGAGAGATCGACGAGCACTGTCGGAGCCTGCTCTCTGTGTTCGCAATGCGGGCATCGGACCACCCGTCTCTTTATCAAGGTTAGAACGCATGCGGCACTGGACGCCGATCGCGCTTCCGCCGGGCGAAAAGGTACGAGCGGCCTCCGTTGCCTCCCGGCCTAACGTGCTTGAAGAACGCCGCTGAGAGGACAGGGAACCCGTGAGCTATCGAGTGACTCTCTGCGCGATGAACCTGCTCTCGGTCGGATTCGACGAGCGCGTGCGCGTGGCATCGACAGCCGGGTTTGACTCCGTCGGCCTCTCCCTTGCGCAATACCGACAGGCGCGGGACGACGGTTTCACGGATGCCGCGATGCGGGCCCTGCTCGCGGAAACCGGGTTACGCGTCGCAGAGATCGAGGGACCGTGGGATTGGCTGAGCGGCGACGCCTCGTCGCACGAGGACACTGCAACGATCCTGCACGCGGCGCGCGAGCTGGGATGTTCCCACATCAGCGTGGTGCAATTCGTTCCTGCCGATGACGATGATCGTCTCCGCGCGCTCGGTGGCCTTTGCGATGCCGCCGCGCTGTTCGGCGCCCGAGTCGGACTCGAGTTCATGCCATTCAGCTTCCTTCCAGAGCTCAGCGACTCCTGGGAGCTTGTTCAGGCGACCGATCGAGACAACTGCGGGCTCGTCCTCGATAGTTGGCATCTCCAGCGGACGACCGGATGGGAGTCAACTCTCGACGCCATCCCGCGGAATCTGCTGTACTCCATCCAGATGTGCGACGCTGCGCTGAAGCCGGAAACCGACCTCAGGGAGGAGGCCCGCCATCGCCGCCTGCTCCCCGGCCCGCAGTCGGTCGACGTGCTGCGTCGACTTCAGCGGCTCGACTTCACGGGTCGACTGTCGACCGAGGTCTGGTCCGACGAGCTGTTCCGCGCCGACCCGCAGGAGGCTGCTGATCGCCTGTTCTTCGCCACGGTCACCGCGCTGCGGGGGGCGAACTGGCCCGAGTGATCTCAAGCCCCAGGGCGGTCGGCTCCCCGCCGTTGATGGGGATGAGGTCTTGCGGACACGCGGACACCACGACCACGCAATCGAGCATCGCCCCGAGGGTGATCGACTGTCCGGGCAGGGATTTTGCCGGCAACCAACTTAGCGTTCCGTCCGACCCGACGGGCACGTTCATGAATACATTGATCGGCTGAAAAACGTCAGGAACCGTCCGTCCGACTGACGCCAGCGCGGCGTGTAGATTGGCCACGCATGATGCGTGATCGGGATACCCCAGCGCTGCATACCGTTGCGGGTCGCACGGGGCCATCAGCATGTCGTGGATTCCGGGCGACGTGTCTTCACGCAGAGAGAGGATCGGGCGACGCTCGTTGGTGACGAAGGTGCCACCAACTTCCGGGAACAGCCGACTCGAGTGGGCTCGTGTGTGCGCCGCACTGAGATACTCCGTTGTGTGATCCCCCGTGAACACGAAGACGTCGGCGACCTGGCCGCCTTCGATGTCCACGATCCGCAGTTGATCTCCCGTGGTGAGCATGACAGCGCGGGCCTCTCGAGCCGGGACCACGATGTGCGATCCACCGGATTTGACGCCCGCTTCCTCGTTCAAATGCTCCCACCTCGATTATTTCTCGACGACTCGAGCGGCATGCGTGCCGTCGCGTGCGGCGGCATAGGGCTGGGGTGACCGAAAGATGCCGTCGGCTTGCCAGGGTTGCAGCGGCCCGCCGCGACGCTCGACGACGCGGCTGCGAGTGCCGCGAGCTTGGCGGCGAGTACGCATCCTGCAGGGCTGGCGCCGACGATGAGGAAGTCGGTTTCTTCGGGGATGGGACCGCCGGGCGCGTACGCGCTGGGTGCCGCGGGCGTTACTGCCGGATGGCCCGTCATGTACCCGTCCAGATAGACTTTCATGCGTCTCCTTCGGCCCATCCACGTCAAACTTTGATCAGTAGCCCACCGATTGGGGTGAGCGTCCGCAATAACGGATGTCACGAGCACCGTCGGACAATGGCGGGAGCCCGGTGGCGCGCTCCCGCCGTTGTCGCCGCCCCCTAGGCTGCGGCTTCCTGCAGCGCGATAGCGACAGCCGCCGGCTGGGTGAAGAGGCTCTCGTGGCTGCCCACGGTGGGGACGACCCTGACGTTCTTGAGGCGGTCGGGGAAGCGAGGCGTCCAGCCGTACTCGCCCGGCGGCAGGGCGATGTCATCGGGGGAGGTGACGTAACTGGCCGGCACGCCCTTGTCCTCGAGGCCATCGAGATCGAGGCTGTCGGTGAAGTAGTGGTAGGGCTGCGGCAGTAGCCACGAGTAGGCGATTCGTTGCGTTTCCTCGCCAGCATCCTGCATGAGCGCCTGCTGCCAGAACTCGAACGGCAAGCTCACGGAGTTGTTGCCGGACGCCTTTGCGAGCTCGTCGAATACTGCCACATACTCCGGCGGCACGATGTCGTTGAGCGATTCGCCGGTCAGTGGTACGTGGGCGTTAAAATAGACGCGGCGGGCGATCACACGTCCGAGCTTCATGGTCACGCCAGAGACAATGAAGCCGCCCCAGCTGTGGCCAACCAAGATCACGTCAGAGAGGTTTTTTCTCGTGATGTAGTCAGCGGCGAAGTTGACGCACTCCTGGAGCGTGACCGTCGACGGGTCATCGTGTTCGCCCAGGCCGGGGAGGATCGGGGCGTACACATCATGTCCTGCTGCTCGAAGTTCGGACGCGACTGCGTGCCACGCCCAACCGCCGTGCCAGGCGCCGTGTATCAATACGAAGGTCTGCGGCATTGCTCCCTCTCCCCATCTGCGGCCACTTCTTTATGGCGCGTAGGCGAAAATCTAGCCCGGCGCCCTTTCGAGGGTCTCGTTTCTTCTCGCCCGGCGGTAACGTCCTCGATCGGCCTGCCGCACCGTCGAGTAGTTCACCGGCAGCTGCAGCCTCGGGACCCTGTGGCGATCGAGGGAACGCACGGTCGAGAAGATGTCCCTCGATCCGAGTACGATGTGTCCCGGCACCAATACCCAGCCGGGCCGGCGCTGCCGGCCAAGGCGGGGGTCGGACCGGTCGTCGCCGCCCAGCTGCTCGTCCGCTGGTCATATCCCGGCCGCGTCCGCGACGAGGCCGCATTCGCCTCCCTGGCAGGGGTCGCCCCACTGGAACCAGCAGCGGGCGACGCTCTCGGCACCGCCTCGACCGCGGCGGTGATCGCGCGCCGAACCGAGCCCTGCACACGGAGGCCATCGCCCGGATGAGATGCCACCCCGAGGCACGCGCCTACAAGACCCGACGCACTGCCGAAAGCAAGACCCACTGCGACATATGACGCTCTGTCAAGCTCCGACGTCTGTCATGTGATGCTTGAAAACGAGACAGTCGCACTCGGCCACTTCGTCCGCTTCATCCGCTTCTATTGAGTTGCGACTCACGTCAGCTGATGCAGCCGCCGATCGTCTTGGACAACGATGACCGACGCGGCTCAGTCGCGGCTCCGCCCGGAGGAATGGGTCGCCCAAGCGAGTCGGACCTCTCAGCAGAGGCCTACTCCGAGAAGAATTCGTTCAGGTGCCGCACCACGGCCGCGGGCTGTTCCTCGGGTACGTAGTGCCCGCAGTCGGGGATGGCGCACCCGCGGACGTCAGATGCGTATCGTCCCCAGATGTCGAGCACGTCGTGATCGCTCAGCCCACCGTGCGCCCCCCACAGCAGGAGAAGCGGAGAGGAGACGACGGTGCCCGCCACAGCATTCTCCTCGTCTCTCACGAGGTCGATGCCGAAGCCGGCGCGATAATCCTCCAGCGACGCCGCTAGATGCGCTGGATCCTCGAATGCAAGGAGATATTCGGACAGCGCCTCGTCGTCGATGGCGCCCTTCTCGAGCGGGTCCCGGAAGAAGTACCGCAAGTACGGCTCGGAGTTGCCGGCTAGAAGAATCTCGGGAAGGTCGGGCTGAAGGTGGAAGAACCAGTGCCACATGCGCGTGGCCGATTCCGCATTGATGGTACCCATCACTTCGCGGGTAGGAAGGATGTCGAGGAGAGCGAGCCGATCGATGTCCGCGGGGTGGTCGAGCGCCCAACGGTGAGCGACGCGGGCGCCACGATCGTGACCGGCAACGAGCGCCGACGTGTAGCCCAGATGCTGCACCAGCTCATGAAGATCGCGAGCCGTCGAGCGCTTGTCGTAGCCCGTCGTCGACAAGCCCGAGGCCCCGTACCCCCGCAGATCGGGAGCGACGACGGTAAACTCTCCACCGAGTTCTGGCATCACGTGACGCCAGCAGGCGCTCGTCTGCGGCCATCCATGCACCAGCACAACCAGCCGCTCACCGTCCCCGAAGCGGCGATACGCCAGACGTACCTCCTCAAGGTCGACGGTGTGTGTGGTGACCTCCAACATCCCGCAACCTTCTTCCCGTGCGCACTCGCGCACCACCGGGGACCGTAGCACCGAGACAATAGCCAAGACCGGGTGCGGTTTCCGCTGACCGAAAAGACACCGTGGAGCTGGCGGCGCTTTCGTGAGAGATTCGGACATGATCGCCAACACCGGTCGAGAGTGAACACCAGTGCCCGATCAAGGAGTGAGATGACCAAGGATTCTGGCGGCGCAGTCGCTGTGGTCACGGGAGCGGCCGGCGGCCTCGGCCGGGTGATAACCCGGGTTCTGCTCCAGGACGGATTCCGCGTGGCCGCCATCGACATTAATGGCGACCGACTCAATGAGGTCTTTCGTGACGAAATTGATTCAGGGAGCATGCTCGCCCTGGAGTGCGACATCACTGACGAAGCAGCTGTCACCCGTACTATCACTCAGGTCGGCGACACGTGGTCGCGACTGGACGCACTCATCAACAACGCGGGAATCGAGCCACAACACTCGATACGCGATATCGATATGAAGGTCTGGGACCAGACGTTCGCGGTCAACGTGCGCGCCCCCATGATGTTAGTGAAATACGCCACCCCCATCTGGGAACGACAGCGGAGCGGCACCGTGGTGTGCATCGGCTCGCGTACCTGGCTAAGCGGAAGCAGCACGGCCTCCTACGGGGCATCGAAGGCCGCGCTCGTCGGACTGGTCCGATCCATCGCGTCCGAGCTCGGGCCGATCGGCGTCAACGCGAACGTTGTCGCTCCCAGCTTCGTGCGCACTCCGCTCAACGCCCTGAAAGGCGATGAGGAGTACATCGACGACTATGCAGCGCGCTTCACGGCTGTGAGCGCGATGCGACGGTTGATCGACCCGATCGATGTCGCCAACGCCGTCGCATTTCTCGCGTCGCGTCGCGCGAGGAACATCACCGGCGACGTGATCAACGTTGCGGCCGGCAGCCACATGCCGCCGACCATCCGTTAGCCCGAATCTTTCACAGCTTGGCTGAGTAGCGGTCGTTTCGGGGTGGGGTCGTTCTCAGCCGTGATTTTGGCCTGCGGGTGTGACGGTTCGCCCGGTGTCGTCTCGGGTGGGCGCCGGGTCCAGGGCCCGGGGGTTTCGTGCTGTCGGGGGTGGTCGGGGCGCCCGGCGTCAGCCGGGGGCGGGTAGCGCGCGCAGGGCGGTGACCGCCTCGTGGGCGAGTGCCGCCAGGGGTGTTTCTGATTCAGGGTCAGCACCATGGCCCGGCTGTGGCGGGTGAGGGCGGCGGCGATGGTGAACAACCGCAGGCGCAGCCTCTTGGGTTCCCAGCGGCGGGCGTTCATGCTGGTCAGGGCCAGGAGTTGCATCCAGGCGGTGATCTCCGCGGCGAGGGTGACGATGGCGCACCAGATGCGGTTCTGGTCCAGACCGTGCAGCGGCAGGTTCCGCAGCCCGTATGTCCTTGGCGCAGCGGATGCGGTCCTCGGCTCGGGCCCGGCGGCGGTGGCGGAGTTCCAGGGCGGGCAGCTGCCCGCGGACGGTGTTGGTGGCGAACGCGGTGACCCGCAGCCCGTCCGGGTCGGTGATCCGTAGCTGCGCCCCCGGGTGAGGGCGTTCCTTGCGGGCGATGACCCGCATGCCCTTCGGCCACCCGGTGAGGGTGAGCATGCCGGTGAGCTCGGCGACCCACGCCCCTTCCCGCACCTGACCGTCGGAGTTGTAGGCCGGGGTCCACACCTGCTCCTCCATCAACGCGAGGAGCTCGCCGGTGGTGTTCGGGAGGGCGAACCCGACCGAGTAGGATAACCGCTGGTTGGTGAGCCAGTCCAGGAACGCGTGGGACGACCCGGCGCCGTCAGTGCGGATGAGGACCTTCCGGCCCGGACGTCGACCCGTCCGGTGCGCGGGTAGCTGGGCGAGGGCGGCCCGGGGCACCGCGATGTGGTCGGTCGCGGTGTTGGAGCCGGCGTTGCCCGGGCGCAGCGCCGGCGACCATCTCCCCGGTGCCGGTCGGGCCGTGGTCGACGAACGCGCACAAGGTGAAACCCGAAGCCGCGCTTGAACGTCGGGGCCAATGCCAGTTGAGTGAGACGTCACCAGGGTGGCATCGAGGTCGATCACCAGCGGGACGGCCGCCGACGTGTCGTGGTCGGGGGCGTCGCGCCCAGCGGCCGCCCACACCCGGGACCGGGCTGCGGCGCGGGCGGTGTCGATCGCGGCCAACGCCGCGGGCACGTCAGCGGCCAGGGCCGCGATGGTCCGGGACACCGTCGGATCCGAGGCCACCGACCCGTAGAGCCCCGCCTCGGCGCGCAGCACCGCGACGTCGGCGAGACAGTCACCGCCCAGGGCGAGGGTCACCGCGAGGTCGAGGACCACCTTGGCCGGGTCATGAACCGCACCAGGGCGCCGCCACCGGGACAGGCCAACGCTCAACCCGACGTCCAGCCCTGCGGCCCGGATGGTCTCGGTGAGCAGAACCCCGCCGGCCTGACCCACCGCCGACACCGACCCCGACACCACCGTCGGGCGCGGGTACAACCGACTACGCTTCATCACTGGAAGGTGCTCCTTCAACCTGGTCGGACCGGACTGTCGCAAGCCCAATCTTCCCAGGTCAGGGGCACCTTCCAGCCCACGACACACACGCTCGATCAGCTCACCCGTGAAAGCCCCGGGCTAAGGACGCCGAGGGGTTGCCCACCGTTTCTGACCAGGAAATGGGCACCCCAAGATCATTCGCACCTCGACGGGGAGGGCGGCGGAGTTGCGTCCCCGATAGTGGTGTAACGCGGTTGTCGTGATCGACGCTCGGCGTGTCTTCTGGACGTAGACGCGGTCATCGCGTGATCTTTCGAGTGAACCTTCCACAGCACTCTCGAAAGGAACATCGCGATGACCGCACCTCACATGATCGACCCTGCCCGCCTGTTGGGCCAAGCTCTGTCGGACGCGTCGCCGGATCTGATGCGGCACCTGTTGGGCACGGTGATCAACTCGTTGCTGTCGGCTGATGCTGACGCGGTGTGTGGCGCCGAGTACGGCGTCGTCTCGCCGGATCGGGTGAACTCCCGCAACGGCTACCGGCACCGCGACCTGGATACCCGGGTCGGCACGATCGACGTGGCGATCCCGAAACTACGCACCGGCTCGTACTTCCCGGAGTGGCTGCTGGAGCGACGCAAGCGGGCCGAGGCCGCGCTGATCAGCGTCGTGGCGACCTGCTCTCTGCTCGGCGTCAGCACCCGGCGCATGGACAAGCTCGTGCAGACGTTGGGGATCACCAGCCTGTCGAAGTCGCAGGTGTCGCGGATGGCGGCCGACCTCGACGCCCAGGTGGCCGCGTTCCGGGCCTGGGCGAGGGCGGCGCTGGCTTCGACGACCTTGTCGCGCACCTTGCGGGGCACGTAAACGCCAAACCCCGTGGGTTTGGCGAGCCATTTTGCTGTTTGCAGGTACCCGAGAGCGCCTAGAAATGCGTTCCGGGAAGCGGCATAGCCACTAGAACGACGAACGCGGCGTTCCTACCCCCAGAAATGGAGGGTAAGAACGCCGCGTTTTGACTTTCGTCGACGGATTCGAACACTTTCGTAGGAACCCCCTGGCGGTAGCGGTGGGATTTGAACCCACGGAGGGGGTAAACCCTCACACGCTTTCGAGGCGTGCTCCTTAGGCCGCTCGGACACGCTACCGATCAGCAGACTACCGGAGCCGGTCGGTCGGCTCGGCCACCAACCCGAGCACTACCCCGACGCCCATCACCGGCAGTGCTCCCGAGGAGGGCCGGTGGTTCGCGTCAGCGGCGGACGCGGAAGAACTGCTCCAGCAGCGCCGCGCACTCCGCCTCGAGCACCCCGCCATGCACTATCGGGCGGTGCAGGAGCCGACGGTCACGCACCACGTCCCATAGCGACCCGACGGCCCCGGTGCGCGGCTCCCATGCACCGAAGACGATGCGCTGCACCCGTGCCGCGACCGCCGCACCCGCGCACATGGTGCACGGCTCCACGGTGACCACCAACGTGCACCCACTCAGCCGCCAGCCCGCACCCGCTGTGATCGCCGCGGCGCGCAGGGCGAGGATCTCCGCATGGGCGGTGGGGTCGCCGGTGGCCTCGCGGGCGTTGCAAGCCCTGGCCAGCTCGGTGCCGTCCGGGCCGATCACCAGGGCCCCCACCGGGACGTCCGCGACGGTGCCCGCGGCAACCTCCAATGCGGTGCGCACCAGGGCCTCATCCGATGCCGCCTTCACCCCGGTCACCGCTGGTAGGCGTCCACCGCGGCGGTCAGTTCGTCGGCGAAACCGCATCGTTCGGCGATCATCGCTAGTTGCTCGTCGGGGTAGAGGTCGGTCTCACCGACGATGATCCGAAGCACCGCCTCGGGCAGTCCCAGATCGTCCAGCAGCGTCAGATCGCCCTCCGACCACGGCTCGGTATCGTCGAGCTCGTCGGGATCCAGGTCGGGGACGTCGATGTGCAGCGCCTCGAGCGCCTCGGCGGCGATGTCGTACTCCACGGCGGCGGTGGCGTCACTGAGCACCAGGGCGAGCCCGCGTGGGCTGGGCCGAAGCACCAGGAAGAACTCCTCGTCCACGTCGAGCAGGCCGAAAGCCGCACCCGCGCTGCGCAACTCCTTGAGCTCGGTTACCGCCACGGCCAGGCTGCCCAGTGCGGCCGGCTTCATCGGCGTGCACCTCCAGCGGCCCTCCTCGCGGACCGCGGCGACGGCGAAACCGTCCAGCTCGTCGTCGTCGTTCGCCTGCTGCGCCACCATGGCGATCACGGTAGTCGCGCCCAGGCTCTGGCCAATACCACCAGCCGCGGGCGCGGATGCCAGGATCGCCGACGTGAGCACATCAACACTGCCTGGCCTACTCGACTCCGCCCGCCGTTTGCAACCGCGCACGCTGGCCCTGCGCCGGGCGTTGCACCGCCACCCCGAACAGGGCCTGCAGCTGCCGCGCACCCAGGCGGCGGTGCTCGCCGAACTCGACGGGCTGGCGGGGCTGAGCCTGCACCGTGGGCGCACCTGCACCTCGGTGGTCGGGGTGCTGACCGGGGACCGTCCAGGTCCGACGGTGCTGCTGCGCGGTGACATGGACGCGCTGCCGCTGACCGAGGACACCGGGCTGGACTTCTCCTCCGAGGTGGCAGGGTCGATGCACGCCTGCGGGCACGACACGCACGTCGCCATGCTGAGCACCGCGGCTCGCCTGCTCAGCGACCGGCGGCAGAGGCTGGCCGGTCGGGTACTGCTGATGTTTCAGCCCGGCGAGGAGGGCTTTCACGGGGCGCGCGCGATGATCGACGACGGTGTGCTGCAGGTGGCGGGGATGCCGGCCGCCGCACTTGCCCTGCACGTCTCGGCGACCGTCGCGGCCGGCCAGCTCCAGGTGCGCCCAGGGCCGATGATGGCCAGCACCGACACCATCCGAGTCGCCGTCACCGGCCGCGGGGGGCACGCCAGCGCGCCGGATCGGGCGCTGGACCCAGTGCCGGCCGCAGCCGCCATGGTCGGCGCACTGCAGACAATGGTGACCCGCCGCATCGACGTCTTCGACCCGGCCGTGATCACCGTCGCCCACCTGTGGGCGGGGACTGCGCACAACATCATCCCGGAGACCGCCCACCTGGAGGGCACCCTGCGTTGCCTGTCCGAGGACACCCGGGCGTTGGCTCGTGAGGAGGTGCGCCGCGTCTGCGAGCACACCGCCGCCGCGCACGGGTGCACCGCGGACGTGCAGGTGGAGCCGGGATACCCCGTCACCGTCAACGACCCCGACGTGGTCGAGCGGTTGCGGACCTTGACCGGTGACCTGCTCGGGCCGGGCAGAACCCCGCCGATGGAGCACCCGATCATGGGCGGGGAGGACTTCTCCTACGTGTTGGCGCAGGTGCCCGGGGCGATCGCCTTCCTGGGTGCCAGTCCGCCGGGTGTGCCCCCGGCGACGGCGGCCGCCAACCACTCCAACCGGGTGATCTTCGATGAGGACGTGCTCGCGGACGGGGCGGCCCTGCTGGCCGGGTTCGCCCTGCGCGAGCTGGGGGGGGCCGAGTGAGCAGGTCGGTATGCGTGCTGGGCCTGGGCTTGATTGGGGGGTCGGTGCTGCGGGCGGCGTCGGCCGCGGGTTGGCGCGCCTGGGGCTGCAACCGCACCCCGGTGCACGCACCGGGGTACGACGTCGCCGACGACATTTCCGTGGTGCTGCGCCGCGCCGTCGCCGACGATGCACTGGTGGTGTTGGCGGTACCCATGACGGCGTTGGCGGAGGTTCTCGGCATGGTCGCCCAGCACGCCCCGGGCTGCGCGCTGACCGACGTCGTCAGCGTGAAACGGCCCGTCGCCGATCTGGTGTGGCGCAGCGGATTGGGTGCTCGGTTCGTGGGCGGCCATCCGATGGCGGGAACCTCGGCGTCGGGGTGGGATGCCGGCAGTGCGGGCCTGTTCACCGGCGCGGCCTGGGTGGTGGCCGCCGACGACGGGGTGGATCCGGACGTGTGGGCGCAGGTGGCGGGGTTGGCCCTGGCCTGTGGGGCGCACGTGGTGCCCGCGGGTTCGGCCGAGCACGACGCGGCGGTGGCCCGGATCAGTCACCTGCCGCATCTGCTCGCCGCGGTGCTGGCCAGCGTGGGTGCCGACGGTGGTCCGTTGGCTATGGGGCTGGCTGCGGGTTCGTTCCGGGACGGCACCCGGGTGGCTGGCACCCGCCCAGAGCTGACCGCCGCGATGGTGGAAGCCAACGCCGCAGCCTTGCGCGACGTACTGGACGACGCGCTCGGCCGGTTGGGTGCGGCGCGGGGAGCTCTGACGTCGACCGGTTCGGTGGTCGCGACGGTGGCCGCGGGTCACACCGCGCGCCGCTTGTTCGACGATCGTCGGGCATTCGACATCACCGGGGTGGACCTGCGTGACGTGGCGGCGCTACGAGCCGCGGGCCACGCCGGCGGGGTGCTGCGCTCGCTCGGCTGAGTCCGCGACCGCCCCCTTTCGCGTTGGCCACCTGGGCATTGTGTACAGATAACGCGAGCTGAGGGGTGCACTTCCCGGCGTTGTGGACAGATAACGCGGGGTTCGACGGGTGGTGGACCGTCGGAGAAGTGCCGCGCCGTACGACGATGGGGCGTGGGCAGGCGAGCGGTGGACGCGGGTGATCCCCGTGCGAGGCTGCTCGGCGTCTACGACCGCGCCCTTCCCGAGGTCTACGGCTACCTGCTCGCCCGCTGCGGTCGGCGCTGGCTGGCCGAAGATCTCACCGCGGAGGTCTTTCTCGCCGCGGTGGACACCATCCGCCGGGACAACCCACCGACCATCTCGGTGCCATGGCTGATCGGCACCGCCCGGCACAAGCTTGTCGACCACTGGCGGCGGCAGGCCCGCGAGGATCGCAGTCTGCGCACCGTCGTCACCGACCCCACCGGTCCCGGGGTAACCGACGACCCGTGGGACGTCCAGCTGGATGCCCTCCGTGCCAGGGCGGTGCTCGATCAGCTCGGCCCGCACCACCGAGCCGCTCTCACCCTGCGCTATCTGGACGACCTGCCGGTGCCGCAGGTCGCCACCGTGCTGGGCCGCACGCTGCACGCCACCGAAGCGCTACTGGTCCGGGCGCGCACCGCGTTCCGGGGTGCCTACACCGCCACCGGAGAGGAGGACGACGGTGACTGATCCGTTCGACGCACTGCGCGCTCCATCGACACCGATCGAACCCGATCCGGTTTTCACCACCCGCCTGCGAGCGCGACTGCAGCGTGCGCTCGCCGCACCCCGAGGAGTCCTCATGTCCGAGCCGCCCACAGATTTCAGCCCCTTTTCCGTCGAAGGTCGGGAACCGTCCTATCGCCACGGTGAGGTGGGCTACGCCTGGCTCTCGGTGCCCGACCTGGGCCGAGCAGTCGCGTTCTATGCCACCGTGCTGGGCTGGACCGTTGCCCCCGGTTCGGACACCCAGGGACGCCAAGTGCAGGGCAGATCACCGCACCTGGGCCTGCACGGCGGGGCTCCCCGCAGCACGCTGAACTGCTGTTATGCGGTTGCGGACATGGGTATGGCGATCCGTCAGGTGCTAGCGGCCGGTGGCCGCGCCGGGGAGCCGACGGCAGCGCCCTACGGACTGGTCGCCGACTGCACCGACGACCAGGGCACGGTCTTTGCCCTGTACCAGCCTCCTGGCGGCGTAGGCATCGAGCCGTCCACCGTCGGCGACCATGGCGACCTGGCGTACGTCACGTTCGAGGTGGTCGACTCGGCCCGAGCGCGCGCCTTCTACGGTGCGGTACTGGGCTGGAGCTTCACACCGGGCAGCCTCGACGACGGCTGGCAGGTGCAGGGCACGATGGCCGGCCTACACGGCGGCAATGAGCAGGCCACCACCCTCGCGATGTGGCGGGTGGACAATCTGGCCGATGCTGTCGATCGGGTGCGGGCGGCCGGGGGGACCTCCACGGACCCGCAGACACGGGCTTACGGCCTGGAAGCGGAGTGCACCGACGACCAGGGCACCCGCTTCTACCTCGGACAGCTGTAGCCACGGGCCGAGAGTGCGACCGGAGCGTCAGCTGGACGTGTCCTCCATGATCGAGAAGGCCGCCCCCCACGGGTCCTCGACGACGGCGAAGCGTCCAAAAGGGGTGTCCTGCGCCGCCATGGTCACCCGCCCGCCGCCGGACTCGACTGCAGCCACCGCAACATCAGCCGAGCCCACCGAGAAGCACGAAGTCCAACCCTTCGGAGATCCGGCCAGGTGACCACTGAGCCCACCCAGCGGTCCGCCGTCGACGGTGAAGGTGGCGCAGCCGCCCATGCCCTCCACCTCGTCGAACCGGAATCCGAATACCGCGGTGTAGAACTCACGTGCGGCCTGCGGGTCGTCGACGGCTGCCTCGTTCCAGACCAGGGCGCCAGGCTCGTTGTAGACCCGCACCCCGGTGTGCGTGCCGGCCTGCCACAGGCCGAACGGCTGTCCCTGCGGATCGGTGGCGATCGACATGCGGCCCATCGGCCCAACGTCCATGGGTGGGAACAGGACAGCGCCCCCGGCTTCGGTGATGCGGGCCGCGGCGGCCTCGGCATCGTCGGTGGCGAAGTACGTCGTCCAGCGGGGTGGGTCGGACGGGTCCTGCTGGGGAGCGAGGCCGGCTACCTCCCGGTCCCGGAGCAGGCAGTTCTGGTAGCCGCCGAACTCCGGGTCACCGCCGGCATAGGTCCAGCCGAGCACCTCGGTGTAGAACGATTTGGCCGCCTCGACGTCGGGTGCGCCGTAGTCGACCCAGCACGGCGTTCCGTTCGGCCATGCAGCGTCACGAGTGGGCATGACTTCCTCCTCAGGTAGGGGCCATAGCGTCGCACCGTCTACCGACAGGTTCCAGACCCCCTGCTCGCGTTGTGTACAGATACTGCGAGCCGGAGGCACCCAGGCCCGCGTTATCTGTACACAACGCGGGGGGCGGCACGGGGCGCGGCAGGATCAGGCACATGGAACTTCGCGAGCTGGCCATGGACTTGCGCTCCGGTGCACTCACCCCCACCCAGCATGTGCAGCAGGTGCTCGCCAGCATCGACGCCCTTGCTACCACCCCGTACGCCAACCTGGTGGTGGCCCGCGACGACCAGCGGGCCCGCGCCGACGCCTGTACCGCTGAGCAGGACATCGCGGCCGGACGATGGCTCGGGCCGCTGCACGGGGTGGCGGTCGCCATCAAGGACAACATCGACGTCGCCGGGCTGCCCACCCGCGCCGGTAGCGCCACCCGCGACGCCGCACCCGCCACCCACGACGCCGAGGTGGTGACCCGACTGCGGGCGGCCGGGGCGATCGTCGTGGCCAAGACGCATCTGCACGAACTGGCCTACGGTCCCACTGGGGACGTCAGCGTCGACGGCCCAGCGGCGAACCCGCACGACCCCGCCCGGATTACCGGCGGTAGCTCCTCGGGGTCGGCGGCGCTGCTGGCGCTGGGAGTCGTGGCGCTGGCGTTAGGCACCGACACCGGTTGCAGTGTCCGCACCCCGGCCGCGTTGTGCGGGGTGGTCGGACTCAAACCGGCCCTGGGCGGGTTGCCCACCGCGGGAACCGTGCCGCTGTCCACGACCCTGGACCACGTCGGGTTGCTCACCGGGGACGTGCATTCGGCGTCGGTGGCATGGGACGTGCTGGCCCGTGGTGCGGAGGGGACCGGCGGGGGGATCCAGGCACCGGGGGTCGGGGGCGTGCGGATCGGGCTACCCCGCGGGGAGCTGTTCGCGGTGCACGACCCGGCCATCGTCGCTGCTGTGGACCGGGCCGCCCAGCGGCTGGCCGAAGCTGGTGCGGAGCTGGTGGAGATCGAGGTGCCCGACGCCGAGGCCCTCTCAGCCATCTACCCGGTGATCGTCGGCGCGGAGGCGCATGCCACGCATGCCCGAGCGCTCACCGACCGCCCCGGCGACTTCCAACCGAGCACATTCCAGCGCCTCAGCGCTCAGGGCGGACGCAGTGCACAGGAATACATCACCGCGCTACGAACTCGGGAGTCTTTGCGGCGCAGCACATTGAACGTCCTGCGGCGGACCTACAGTTTGGACGCGTTGCTGCTGGCCACCACCCCATTGCGGGCCACCCCCATCGGGCACACTGAGGTCGACGGTCACGACGTGCGGGCCGGGTTGCTGCGGTTGTGCATCCCGTTCAGCGTGCTGGGGCTACCCGCGGTGAGCGCGCCCGCCCCGGAGGTCGCCGGGTTGCCGGTGGGTTTGCAGGTCGTCGGGGTGAAGCTGGAGGAACGCGGCGTGCTGCGGGTGGCCGCCGCGATCACCTGACACGACGGCGCTACACCCGGTGTGCCAGCCCCGGGTAGTCCAGCACGAAACCCTCGTCGTCCACGGTGATCGCCACGGTGCCCAGCGGGGTCACCGCGGTGATGCCGTGTGCACCGCTGGTGTAGTGGTGCTCGGCGCCGCTGACCGTCAAATCGGGCAGCGTCACGTAGACGACCGGCAGTTTCACGTCCACGGCCCCACGGTGCAATCCGAGACGGCGCACCACCAGCGCGTTGAACAGCGGGCTGAGCACCACGTCGACGTCTAGTGCGCCGCCGAACTCCGCCCGGCGCGGTCCCTGGCCGTGGTCAATCAGCCAGAACCCTTCAGCGTTGCGACTCAGCGACAGCTGCCGCTCCCCCTGCGCGACCACACTGCGCATGCTGAGGCGCCGGGTGATGCCGGTCTCGTCCAGCAGCAGGTCATAGGAGGCATTGAAGGCTGGGTGCGCCGCACATTCCGCGCCGACGATCCGCCCGGCCGCCTTGATCCCACGCTCGGTGACCTGCACCCGCGCCGATTCCAACCGTGGGGCGGACTCCGCCTGCCAGGTGAGCACCGCGGGCCACCGGGGCGGGGGACCGGCGGCGACGGGTGCTGGCACAGCGCCACCGTAGGCGATCGGCCGCCGGGCTGCGCTGAGCCCCATAGTGAGCAGTGCTCGGCCAGCTCGGGAGCAGGTCAGGCATCACCAGCAGCGCTGCGGGGCGGCAGACTACAGTTCGCGACCGTTTGAGCCTACATTCGGCGATCATCCGTGCGGATTCTCCGGGAGGTCCGCCGTATGAACCGCGTTGTGGCGACGTCGTCGAGCACCTCGTTGATCGACATCTCGAAGGACAGCAGCTCCAACAGGTCCTCGACCGGGTAGCGAAACCCTGCGCCGTCCGGCATGGCGGCCTTCATCGTGATGGCGTCGTGGCAAGGCGAGTTCACCGGCGACTACTTCACCCGGCCCGCACCGGATCCCGTCGGGTTCGGGGTGTCGAGCGTCGCACGATCGTGACGAAACGTCCGCCGCGGGCGGCGATGTGGCCCATCGCCTGCGTCGAGCACAGCTTGCTGTCCGCGACGTAGCGGAAGTCCGGCCAGCACCGGCCAAGCCACACCGCAATCGGGCTCAAGCTAGTGCGGTTGCGCAGGTCACCAACCTGCTCTGTGTGCGCCCGAAGGGATTCGAACCCCTAACCTTCTGATCCGTAGTCAGATGCTCTATCCGTTGAGCTACGGGCGCGTGTTCAGTTGTGCCGGTGGGAGAACCGACTGAGCGGAGGCTCCGGGATTCGAACCCGGGATGGGGTTGAAGCCCCAAACCGCATTAGCAGTGCGGCGCCATAGACCAGACTAGGCGAAGCCTCCCGGGCTGTGGATCACGACCCGAAAGCCGCAGAGCATGGCCTCACAGCCATCGGGCGAGGAGGTTACACGGCGCCAACCGCGGCCTCCAACACGGCACCGACGGCCACGTTCAACACAGCGCCTGCTTCACCGCCGCAGCAGTCGCAGCAGCGCGGGGGGGCGCCCACCGAAGCCTTCCGCCTCCACCGCGGCCAGCACGATCCTGGGCAACTCGCGGGCCACGGAGTAGACCAGGAATCGGGGCACCCAGACCGGGGTGAACTTCGCGTTAAACCGGTACAGGCTTTCGATCTGCCACCAGCGGGACACCCAGCGCAGCAACGCCGCCCACGCCTTTGCCACCGGCCCGGCACCGATCCGCTCGCCGCGCTCCAACGCCGCCCGGAACACCGCAAAGTTCAGCGACACCCGGCGTACGCCCAGCTCGTGCCCGGCCCGCATCACCTCGGTGATGAGCAGCTCGTTCACCCCGTTCTCGGAGTCGCGGTCGCGCAACATCGCATCCAGCGATAACCCGTCGCTGCCCCACGGCACGAAGTGCAGCAACCCCCGTGCCACTACCGCGCCGTTGACCTGTTGCTCGGCGATGGCCAGCACGCAGTCCGGGTCCACCCCCAGCCGTCCCAGCGCCATGGAGAAGCCCCGCTCGGTCTCGGTGCCGCGCCAGCGCCGGGCCAGCTCCTGGATCTGGGACAGTTCGGCGGCGTCCATGTCGGCCACTCGACGCACCGACACCGTGTACCCGGCCCGCTGCAGGCGCCCCACGGCCTGACGCACCCCGCGCATGGCCCGGCCGTACAGGGTGAACGACCCCGTCTCCACGACCGCCTCGTCACCGAGTTCGAAGGCCTCCAGGCCGTGCCGCGCCCACATCCGGGCGCCGGCCTCCGAGCACCCCAGCACTGCAGGCACCCAGCCACTGGCCGCGCAGCGGGCCAAGAACACCTCCGCCGCCCCGCCCCACGCTTCAGGGTCACCCACCGGATCCCCGCTGGCCAACGCCACCCCCGCTAACGTCCGGTAGGTGATCGCTGATTTGCCCGACGGGGAAAACACCGCCGACTTGTCCGCGCGCAACGCGAAGTAACCCAGCGAGTCGGAATCACCCTGCTTGGCGAGCAGCCCACGGAGCGCCTCGATCTCCGCCGGGGCCAAGGCACTGCGCGGCTCCTGGGTGCGCAGCAGAAAGTAGGCGACCGCGGCAAGGGCACTGAGGCCAAACCCCAGCCCCACCGCGCTGACCACGTCGTCGAGCAGGTCCACCCGGAAACGCAGCGGCCCGGCCACCCCGATCAGCGCCAGACCGGCCTGCTGCGCGCGTTCCCACACCGACGGCCGACCCACCAGGCCGCGGCCGCCGACCAACAGGGTGAAAAGCAGCAGCAAGAACCCCAGCAGCAATAGCTGAAGCCCGACCCGCACGGCGAACGAGCGCCCACCGGGGTCGGGCCGGGCGGTGAACCGCCGTCGGGTGGCCACCAGAGCACCGAGCAGGGCCACTGCGGTGCCGAGGCCGATCACGTCGTGGGGGCGTAGCGCGTGCGAGACCGCCAGCACCGTGGCGAGCACGGTCGACGCCACCCAGGCGTTGTGTTTGCGTCGGCGCAGCCCGGCCGCCAGCAGCAGCAGCGCCACGCCGGTCACCACGGTCACGGTGAGGGCTGCGGCAGTGGCCTGGGCGGGCAGTCCGAGCCAGTCGGTGACCGGGCGACGCACCTGCGCCCGGCCCCGCCCTACCGGCAGCAGCACCGACAACACCGCCAGCAGTCCGGCCACCCGCGCGACCACGGTGACGGCAGTGACCGCCCGGCCCCCGTCGGGAACCCACCGGGCGTCCGGGCGAAGGGTCGGACGTTGCGACGATTGCGACGTCACCGCAGGTGGCTGTCGAACCAACCGAGCACCCGGGCCAGAGCGTCGGTGCCCTCCGGGTCGGTACCGTCAGCGTCCTCGCCAGCGATGTCGGGGCGGTGGCGCAGCTGCGGGTACACCACCACGTCGGTGGCTACGTCCGAGCGCATGGCCGCGTCGCGCAACGCCTCTACCTGGGCCAAGGGGATCAGCGGGTCGTCCGCGCCGTACAGCCCCAGCCACGGGCAGGCCAGCAGGGGGGCGGCGTCCACCAGGGCCGGCAGCCCGTCGGACAACCGCTGCAGGATCCCGCCGCCGGCCACGCTGACCGCGGCACCGATACTGCGGCTGGCGGCCACCACCAACGCCACGCTGCCGCCGGTGTCGAACCCGACGACGCCGATGCGGTCGGCACTGATCCCGCGGCGGGCCAGCCAGGCGAACGTCCCGTCGCAGTCCGACAACACGGTGTCACCGTTCAACGCAGCCACCTGGTCGGCCCCGGCCGCGCCGCTCTCCCGGTGATAGAGGTGCGGCGCGACGGCGAGCCAGCCGTCGTCGGCCAGGGTGCGCACCAGCCGCAGCACGTCGTCGGTGACCCCTCTGGCCTCGTGGAGCACGACGATGCCACCGCGGGCCGGGCCTTCGGGTTCGGCGACGCTGAGCGGCACGTCCGGTTGCGGCTCGGGGGCCTCGGCACCCGCGGGTGGCTGCACAGGCAGCGGAGCGGTGTCTGCGCGCGTTCCCGACATGCCCCGAGTGTGACATCGCAGCCGGCCCACCGGCCAGGTAGCCCCCGGCGGGGTGACGCACCGCTCTACCCTCACCGGGTGAGCGCACGAACCCGGGCCGACCTCGACGCCCTGCCCGCCTACGTTCCCGGCCGTTCGGCTCCCGGCGCGGTGAAACTCGCCAGCAACGAGGTGGCGCTAGGGCCGTTGCCGAGCGTGCTCGCGGCCATCGCCGCAGCGGCCGCGCAGGTCAACCGATACCCGGACATGGCGGCCACCGAGTTGGTGACAACCCTCGCGGCGCGGCTGGGCGTGGACCGCGAGCGCATCGCGGTGGGCTGCGGGTCGGTCAGCGTGTGCCAGCAGTTGGTGCAGGCCACCTGCGCCGATGGCGACGAGGTGGTGTTCGCCTGGCGGTCGTTCGAGGCGTACCCGATCCTGGTCCGGGTGGTCGGCGCAGTGCCGGTGCCGGTGCCCTTGACCGCGGGGCACGGCCACGACCTGGACGCGATGCTCGCGGCGATCACCCCGCGCACCCGGCTGGTGTTCGTGTGCAACCCCAACAACCCGACCGGCACTGCGGTGCGGGCCGCGGAGCTGACCCGTTTCCTGGACGCGGTGCCCCCTGACGTGCTGGTGGTGCTGGACGAGGCGTACACCGAGTTCGTCCGCGACCCCGGCGTGCCCGACGGGGTCGCGCTGGTCGCCCGCCGGGACAACGTGGCGGTGCTGCGGACGTTCTCCAAGGCCTACGGGCTGGCTGGGCTGCGGGTGGGTTACGTGGTCGCCCCGGTTGCAGTGGCCCTCGCGGTGCGCAAGGTGGGGGTGCCGTTCGGGGTGAGCGGGGTTGCTCAGGCTGCGGCGGTGGCGTCGTTGGCGGCGGCCGACGAGCTGCTCGATCGGTGCGCGGGTGTCATCGCCGAGCGGGAGCGGGTGCGCCACGCACTGCTGGCTGCCGGTTACGAGGTGCCGGTGAGCGAGGCCAACTTCGTGTGGCTGCCCCTGGGTGCCGGGGCCGTGGAGTTCGCCGAGCGGTGCGCGCACGGTGGCGTGCTGGTGCGGGCCTTCGCCGACGACGGGGTGCGGGTGAGCACCGGCAGCCCCGCGGAGAACGACGCGTTCTTGGCGGCGGCGCTCCCGCTCACCCCTCCCCGCGAATAGCGTGCCCCTCCCCGCGAATAGCGGGCCATTTTCGCGCCAGCCTGACGTTCCGCACTTCTCGGAGGGCGTTTGGCCCCCCACTTCAGGTGCCGCCGGTGTTGTAGACGCTGGCTGGGATGTGTAGGAGCTCGAGGACCTGCTTTTGTAGTGGGGTGAGTT
>JAABUP010002040.1_pt1 | contig 40620 bp, 59 predicted proteins | sample 5559201 | NCBI WGS metagenome assembly JAABUP01 (sample SAMN10711887, study PRJNA513373) | rock metagenome | isolation source: Antarctica rocks | place: Antarctica | reverse complement strand
GATCTTGCCCCCACCCCCTCAGAAAGTGCATGCACAAACAGTCAGTCTCCCCTGCTCACAAAATGCATGTCTGCAAACAGCAAGCACTCTGTGAGCTGTTGAAGCAAGTGAGCACTTCTGAGTTGCTCTGACAAACGATTGTTGTTGAAATAGGCACATTGCTGGCAAAAGCTCTTGCAAGTCAGCATGTGCAGATGTCAGAGGGAGCACCATTGAGCTGCTGGGCAGTGTCTCATCGCCTATCACACACGAAGTTTCATGTCAAGCCTGTGCAGGCTGCCCTCGGACTATGCAGAGAGCTTGTGTGTCTGAGATGCTGTGTAAAACAGCCGTCTCTGCTTCTCTCTAGTGCAACAGTTGGTCAGTCACAAGCACAGGGTTGCCGGCACCGGTGCCACAGTATTGCACAGAAGACTGCAAGACTGGCTGTGCTTGCTTTCTGCTTTGGAGAGACAAGACTTCTCCCGTGCCTACCTAGCTCATCATGAGCTGGAAAGCAAAGTTATTACTATAGTTGTTATAATATATAATATGTATAATAGTACAACAGTTTCTATGTATAATTTGTATAGTACTTACAATATATAATATTACCACAATTGTTACATTGATTGAGACTGGGTGGTGTTCAGGCGCACTCGAAGGGGCTGTATGTGGAGGACAAGATTGACCTGCTGATGGGGTACCTGGTGGTCAACCCCCTGGCCGCCCTCATGGGCACCCTCTTTGGCTGGAAGGCCAAGGAGAAGACCAAGAAGGTTGAGCCTCTGCCCTTGACCCGGTTGCTACAAGCACATTGCCTACAGTAGTGTCTTGTCAGCGCTAGCAAATTTGTAGTCCAGCATTGATTCAGCATGGGCTGCTAGCTAAGGGCATCATGCAGCATCCCTTATTTCTGTGTCAGTGCCCTCACAATGCTCACCATTTTGTGACTCCTTTGTACCTTCTCCTTCTCTTTCTGCTTCTTCTTTGTCCTCTTGTTTTTGAGTATTGCCGCTCAGTCTAATTTTAATGGGTTTGATGCTCACACAAAACTGCACTAACTTTTGTGTACTGCCTCTCTTGTTCTATCTCTTGTCACTCACAAGCATCTCTCTTGAGTTGTGTGCCGTACTCACCTTTGGCTGCATGGACTTGTGTGTACTTCCTCTGTTTGTCACTCACAAGTATCTCTCTTTTGTTGCGTGCAGTACTCACCTCTGACTGCATGGACTTGTGTGTACTCCCTCTGTTTGTCATCCAGAAGCATCCCTGTTTGGTTGAGTGCAGTACTCACCTTTGACTGCATGGACTTGTGTGAACTTCCTCCCGTCCTCTGTTTGTCACTCACAAGCATCTCTCTTTTGTTGCATGCAGTACTCACCTTTGACTGCCAGTGATGAGCATGCTCCGGTGGCAGATCTGAGTCGAGGTGAGGGCCAGCATGACTACGAGGCTGCCCAGCGTGCAGGCCTTGAACATCCCAATGCCAAGGCAAGCGCACCACCCTCCATGTTATGTTGTGTCATGTCATCTGCAACTTTGAACAGTCCGGGGCATATGTCTGCTGTCTGAGTATAGCATGGTACAGCATGACTACAAGGATGCCCAGCGTGCTGACCTGGAACATCCCAATGCCAAGGCAAGCGCACCACCCTCCATTGTATGTTGTGTCATGTCATCTGCAACTTTTGTCAGACAGCACTGTCTGAGCACTGCAGGTGGTGACAGGCGTGTGATACTGCAGAGCTGATGCCAGACACAGGGGGCATTGTTGTTGTACACACTCACTCAATACTGGGAGCCGTTGTGGCAGACTAGAAAGCCTGGCTCTTACATCTACCATTGACACCCGGCAATGCACTGCAGGCTGCTCTGGAGAGACAAGACATGTCCTGCACCTACCTAGCTCACCATGAGCTGGAGAGCGTTTTGCTTATTCATCAACAAGATTATTCTTCTTATAATTGTTATCGTTATAGTGGTCCATATGACTAATGATAATAACATAATCAAGTAATATCATTATTGATAATCCAATTGATGGTTCTAGTATTGATATAATCAACAATATTATATCGATGTATCAATATATTATTTATTAATATAATCATTGTTTCTTATTGTTATTATTATTATATTTACCATTATGAATGCAGTGCAGGTGGTGAGGCGTGTGACACTGCAAAGGCTGATGCCGGACGCAGGCAGCGTGTTCAGCCAGCTCTTCACCACACTGCACATCCAGGAGCCCTGCTTCACGGACCTGGTCATCCTGTACCGCAAGAGCAAGCAGGTCCTGGACCGCCCCTCCTCTGAGAAGGACCCCCTCCCCAAATACAGCAAGGCAAGTGACCAGGGCTGCTGTTTTTTGAAGTCTGTCCTGATTTCTGACAGCACTACATGTCTGTCAGGTGACTATATACTCTGAGAAGAACCCTCTGCCCAAATGCAGCAAGGCAAGTCAGACAGCAAGACTTGTCACGCGCATACTTAGCTCATCACGAACTGGAAAGTAAATTATGATTATTATTTTGTCATGATTATCTTCAAGGGCTGCTGTTGAAATCTGTCCTGATGTGTGTGACAGCACAACACGTCTGTCAGGTGACAGTGTGTACGAGCTGCAGAAGGGAGGCAGGCTATCACCTTGATGTGTGTGCAGAGTAATGTGATGATTTTGTGTGTAGGAGTCATGCTGATGTTGATGCTGACTCAGCGCAAGTGGGTAGATGTTGGTTTTGATGCTGACTCAGCGCAAGTGGGTAGATGTTGGTTTTGATGCTGACTCAGCGCATGGTAAAGAAGTTGTGTTCGCGTTCACCCCTGATACCCGGAATATCAGAATATCAGGTCATCAGAATTTCAGCATCAAATCTCACAGTGGGCGACAGGCCGTGGCGAGAGTTTTGATTACTTTCACATGCTCAAGTCTAAATTTTGAACTCAAAACCTACAATGGCTGCAGTGCATGGCAAGCTTTAAATTGCTTTTCTGCCCTTCACTCAACACTCTGAACTCAGACCCCTTTATGGCTGCAGGGCATGGCGAGCTTTTGGCTGCTTTCACATTCTCAACTCAACAACTCTAATGGCTGCAGGGCTTGATTGTTGTCACACCCTTGATTCCCACAGTGTCTGCAGGCCATGGCAAGCTTTAAGTTCAGCGTAATAAAACGATTTTGCACTCTTGGTGTCATACTCAAAACTCAGCATGACTGCTTTCACACGCTTGCTTCAACACTCTGAATTGAAAACCGCCAATGGCTGCAGGGCGTGACAAGCATTTGACTGCTTGCACACCCTCAAAACAGCTTCTCAACTCAGACCTCACCACCCTCAAATCCTGACCCTTAACTCAAAGCCCGCAATGGCTGCAGGGCATGGCAAACCTTTTACCGCTTTCACACCCTTCACTCAACACTCTGAACTCAGACCCCTCCACTGGGGACTCTGAACTCAGACCCCTTCACTCAACACTCTGAACTCAGACCCCTCCACTGGGGACTCTGAACTCAGACCCCTTCACTCAACACTCTGAACTCACACCCCTTCACAGGGGATTCTGAACTCAGACCCCTTCACTCAACACTCTGACCTCAGACCCCTTCACTCAACACTCTGAACTCACACCCCTTCACAGGGGATTTGTACTCACACCCCTTCACTCAGCACTCTGAACTCAGACCTCAGCATGGCTGCAGGGCATGGCGCAGCGCAACATTGTGATCAAGTCCTTCTCTGACGTGCCCATGGCCGATGTGGAGATGATCTTCCCCGAGAAGAAGGTCTTCATCAAGCCCTTCGTGCTCATCCAGCTGGTGGTCACTGTCGTGCTGGCCATCATTACTGTCGTCACCACCCTGTTACAGGTAAACCGCCTGTATCTCAGATCTGCATGCACATAACCTTCGTGCTCATCCAGCTGGTGGTCACTGTTGTGCTGGCTATCATTACCGTTGTCACCACCCTGTTACAGGTACACCACCTGTATTTCTGTATGCACGTAAAACTGTCGTGCTGGCCATCATTACTGTCGTCACCACCCCTGTTACAGGTACATCTCCCCTCTGTAGAAAGAAACGAAAAGAAAAGACTACGCCTTTCGGCGTCAATGTAATGAGAAGCCAAGTATTATACCTGGCTGCCCAGGCTCCGCTCTGTATGCACCTAATACATGTCCACAATGTAAAAGGAGTTTGTGTTGTCCCTAGGTGTTTGTGAGTTCAGGTTTCCACTGTAGAGTGGAAGTTGCTGAACGAAAATGCTTTGGTACTGAGCTGATGCTCATGAAGAGTGATGCCAGCACAGGGCAAACGCTGTCACCACAACCCATAACTCAAAAGCATCTCAATGCCGCCCTTGCCCTGCACTCATCATGAGCCGGGAAGCGTAAACATTGTTGTGATTGTCATTACTGTTATCAAGCCCACAACCTACATTGTTGTCGCTGTCATTACTGTTGTCAAGCCCACAGCTTATGTTGTTGTCATTGTCATCACAGTTTCAAGCCCATCACTTACATTGTTGCCATTATCATAACTACCTATCAAGCTCATATCTCATACTGCTGCTGCAGAGCAAGATCAACCTTTCAGTGCTGGCAAGTCTCACCAGCATCGCAGCAGCACGTGCGGCTCAAGTGTGGAGCAGGGCGCAGCTGACGCGGCAGCAGATGCAGGACGCCATGACCCAGGGGCTGTACGAGAAGGGCGCCGACTCCCAGGAGGGGGTGCTGCACACCGTGCTCAACCAGATGTCTGACCAGCACACCAAGGAGGTCATCTTGGCCTATGCTGTGCTCCTCATACGTGGTACGTCTGATGACCTTGACTCATAATAATAATAAGCATTATTATTATTTTTATTAATTTGATTGTTATTACTCTTGTAATCATGACTATTATTGTTATTATCACACATGGTATGTTTGTTGACCTTGACTTTGCCACACACTTCCTGTTGGCATGTGTGTCATGTCATTGAAAGGTCGAGGCCAACTGGCTTGAGAGGATGCGCTGTCGACCATAGTGCATTTTGACCTTGATGCATGTGGCACTGAACACATCTTGGCCTATGCTGTGCTGCTCATACGTGGTATGTCAGATGACCTTGACTCGGCCATACACTTCCTGTTGGCATCTTTGTCGTGTCACTGGCTTGTGAGCATGTGCTGTTGAAGATGTTGCACGGTGACCTTGAGGCAGGCGACACTCAAAACACTAAGATAGGTTACAGCGCTCCAATTGAGCCAAGGCGGTATTAGACCTGTGGCCAGAAACAACCACTGTGGTATTGTGTGACAGACATTATGCGAGCGCATGGTAATGTACCAGCAATATTCAGCATGCAAGCAAACATGGCTGTTGCTCTGTAGTCACAGGAAGGCTTACTTTGACTCCACTCTGTTGCCTGGTAGTTGCATGGCATTTTCCATATTGTCAAGGAGCTCTACAGGAAATTTCATGCCTGACCATCAAGAAAAGCACGCGTACTGATTGTACGTAAGACCCCAGCAAGGGGTTTGTGCATGAAAGACGACTGAATGGATGAACCATGCATTACTGAAAGAGTGAAGAAGACTATCAAGTGTCGCAAGTCTGTATGTGAGTGTGTTTGTTGCAGGGGAGCCAGTGACTCAGGAGGCTCTGGACAAGCGGTGCGAGATCTGGCTGGACCGCGTCTTTGGCTTGAAGCTGGACTTTGCCATCGAGAACAGCCTGCCTGTCTGTCTGGAAGATGGTGTCATCACTCGAGACAACCAGGTTTGCCTTCTGCTGCAATTTGCCTGTCTGTCTGGAAGATGGTGTAATCACTTGAGACAACCAGGTGGACCTTCTGTTGTGCTTTGCCTGTCTGTGTGATTGCATCGCCATTGCCACCTGTGACAAGACCACCAACAACAGTTTGGACAACTTGCCAATCTGTCTAGAGATGTATCTGCAACAATCTGACCATTGTGTTTGGTCTGAGTCTGTCTCTTTCTGGCTGACTGTCACTTCCCGTGGTGTGTCTGATGCGTGGCCAGCGGTAGACACCCTCTTGGTGTGAATGTAACAGTTCAGATGGCTGCACATGGGGCAAAGCTGGGGCTCTGAGCAGCACTTGTCTGTCTATGCATTTGCAGTGACCTCGTCGCAAAATGACCTGAGAAATACCACTATAGATCATCTGTATGTACAAAATGATATTGTGTCTGAAGCAGATCGAAACCCTCGAAATCACAACATGCGATGCACACTCCTTGATTGTGAAGAACAGATATGCAGGCATGTCCTGATAGAAAATGGCTGCCTCAGTTGCTTAACAACATCTGTGGCACAGAAGTCCGCCATGCCCAGCCCAAAGTAGTATGAATATTTCGGCTGAGAACGCTTGCAAAGGCTTTTTGTAGTAAAATTTATAGCCTCCAGCCTGAACATTCTGGAATATGCCGAAGCATTTCCCTTCCCTGGAAGTAGTGTTACTCTGGGCATGTGTGCTTGTTCAATCACAAGGGCCGATGCCCCCTCACAGGGTAGGGCCTTAGCCTCAGCAGGACTTGTAAATCTATGCTGGCAAGCATTAAGGTATGCCTTATACAATAGGTCTATCAGGATCTCAGGACTAAACTGCTGAGGTCAGGACTAAATTGTATGTGTGGATGTGCAGGGCACATTGACCCCGCTGAACCCCACCAAGGCTCTGGCAGCCCTGAAGCACAAGTGGGAGCACCACTTTGACAAGCAGGTCAGTCAGCACTGTCTGCATCATAGTCACTTAACAGGCAGGTCAGTTAGCAGTGTCTGCATCACAGTCACTTGACAAGCAGTCGAGTGAGCAGTGTCTGCATCACAGTCACTTGACAAGCAGTAGATTGAGCAGTTTCTGCATCATACTCATTTGATGTGGCAGGAGAGTTTATCCACCTCCATGACTATATGGATAGAACCCAAACCCTGAAAGATCAGCACTCATTGCTCAGCTGCTGTCAATCAGAAACGCGTCAATGTAGCATTTGCAAAGGAGGCTTTGATGTGCTTTTACTTCATCAGGGTAGTGCTTACTTTGTGGGTTGCCATGCACTATGTCTCTTCAAAGGGACTACACTCCACCATGCAAGCACAGCAGCTGCACAAACAGGTCTGCCTGTCCTAATAAAACCTTGACAAGTTGCAACAAGATTTTACCCAGGAAACAGCAGCTTGATTTTCAGAAGCATGGTTAAACCAAGTTGCAAAGTGGTTATAACAAGTTGCAACGTTGTGGAAACAAGCTGGAAAGTGGTGAAACAAGGTACAAAGTGGTCAAAACTAGTTGCAAAGTGAGACAAAAAGGACTGAATGGCTGGGGCCTGCTGCTGCAGACGTCAGGGGGGGAGGAGCCCAAGGTTCCCGGAACAGAGCCCATCTCTCAGGAGCGCCCAGTAAGTGTCCCCGTCTTCTTCACTGTGTGCGTACTACTTGCAGTCACCAACTAGGGTGATGCTCTCATTGCAGTAGTCACCACTGTTTCTGCAGACAATGCATAATCCCTAAACTTTTGTTGCAGTCAGCATGGGCTTGAGAGCTTTGCCTAAAATTCGTGCAAGTGGTCTGTCCTGGCATGCGTGTACGATACAGAGGTCTTGTAGCAAACGGGCAATGGTGACCTACCCTCACAGGCTAAATTGGTTGCTACTGAGCAGAACTTGCAGTGAAGAAATTACCTGTGTACAAAGCAGTATCACTTCTTGTTGCTGCAGTATGACATGAGCATCACTACAGAGACGAACCACCCCCAGCCTCAGGCCCAGCCCACCCCGGCAGCAGCCCCTGCCTACCCCACCACAGTCACCCAGAGGCGCCCCAATGACTATGAGCAGGGCTCAGGACAGCTGACTGGCTCTGGGGCAGGGCAGTATGCAGGCTCAGGGCAGTACACAGGGGCAGGGCAGAGCTTGGGCTCAGGGCAGTTCCATGGTACAGTCATAATTCTGCACATGTGTGCAGTGTGTTGCCTGTGTCTGTGGGTCGTCATTCCTGTCTGAGCCCAGATGAAATCCCTAACTTGCACCTACCCTTCAGCAATGCTGTTGCACCCCTGTTGTCCTGTTGGGAGTTTGTTCACTGGGTGAAGAGATGAGCTGTGATATGGGACGGCTCTGCAGGGCAATCTGGCGGCACAGGCCAGTACACAGGGGCAGGGCAGAGCCGGGGCTCAGGCAGCTTCAATGGGTCAGGGCAGAACGCTGGGGCAGGGCAGTTTGCTGGAACAGGGGCAGTCAACGGGGGCTCAGGGCCAGTCAGCAATGTAGCAGAGCAGGGCTACTCCAGCTCCCCTCGCTTCAGCAGCACTCCTGTAGACTGGAGCTCCTCTACTGCACCAACCACAGGCACTTCATACACCGGCGCAAACCCAGGTACCATTCTGGACCTGCACTGATCGTGCAATTTTACAGGCCATGTACACTATGCATTGTGCCTGTAGCATGCACAAACCCAGGTACCGTTCTGAAGCTGCACTGGTTGTGTCATCTCCTTGAAAGGTTGGATCTCAAATACATGTTTCCAAGGATACACAGATTTACAGAGCTTGGTAAAATGCCTGGATCATGGAGATATTGTGTCAGATACAGCATGCAGTCAAGCAAAGGTTGTGGTAGGCTGCACTGGTTGTGTGAGTTTTCAGGGCATGTATGCCATGTATTGCGCCTATAGCATGCTTGTTGTGTGCCTATCCATCTGTGGCAAGCAGCGATTCAGCTGTCAGAGAGCAGACACAGCCTTGAGCAGAGCTGACTGCACAAAGTGCGCAACAGAAATCAAGCGTTATCGCTGTGATACATGCAAGGTGTGGATATGATGCCCTGACCCGAGGTGGTGCCAGAAAATGTATGTGCTGTGTGGTCTCTGAACACTGAGTCAATCTTGCTTTGCAGCAGTACACCCGGCTAGTATGAACACGCTAGCTCACCGTTGCAGTAGCGTGCAATGTCTTACATATGCATCAAGTGGTGTGTCAAATGCAGGACCTGCTCAGCGACCACAGTCGAGCCAAAACAGTTCAAATGTTGAGCATGAGGCTGGCAGCACAACAGACGCACCACGGCATCCACATCTGGACAAAATGCTTCACCCTGTCACTCAGCTACTGCACAAGTCTGGCTGAGAGCGCATTGCATGCTTTCATAAGTCACAAACGCTTCAGCGTCTCTGAGTTGCTCATCACCATATGAGCATGCATAGTGGCGTGGAGGTCACAGTGCGTCAAGGGTATTGCTGAAAATAGATTGATGACTGCTTTGCACAGCTGTTATGAAACACAACAATGCCATCCAACACACGCTGTCCAATGTTTGTCGGATTGCAATCACTTTGTTGTCAGTTTTGCCTTGGGGGCCATGCAATTATACGTAAGCCAAACAACAGCTGGCAAAATGTGCGTAGAATACAAGTCACAGAGGATCAGACTCGTGCGTTTGGTATGCGCATGGCAATGAAAGCAGAGGTTAGTTTGTTACACAAGCTTGGTCCCAAAGTGTAGCTGCCAACTGACACCACAGCTTGCCAAACAAGCAAATTTCTTGAGTACCTGCACATTTATTTGCTGAACAGGATGCTGAAGAACTATTAGGCCTAAGCTCTAGAGACTTTCAGACAGTATTGTCTGAGGGTTGAGGGTTATACCCTATAGTCATGTGGGTTGCTGTAGACTTCCTGACACCTAACAGACGTCTCAGAAACTCATGCTGTAAAGCTTCTGCTGCTGCATTGCATTGAGTGTCCACTCCCCAGACTTCGCCACCAAAATTCGGAGGGTAACGGGAGTGGGGGGGGGCCGGAATAATCCAGGCACCTTACCAAGCTCTGCAAACCAGTGTATCCTGTGTATCTGAGATCCAGCCTATCAAGCGAACCCAGCAGACTTGTGATTACATCTCACTGCCTGTCTTGAAGTTTATTGAAACAGCAAACTCGGGATCAGATAGGGTGGCAAGGGCTGCATGAATGGCTATATAGTGTCATAGGATAAGGGTGAAAGTCAATGCAGCAAGCATTCCTTGAGGCGCTCAGAAGCGCCTCAGACAGCAACGTCAATATCAGAAACCCGTGCGTGAAGTTGCTCATCGTGATTAGCAAGTCTTGGGAGAACATGACCCCTGGTGGGGGGAGAAACCCTATACCCTAGAATTCCAGGGGGCTGGATGAGGGCCGCGAAGGAATATGCCCTCCTGCCCTGCCACAACACTGTGTTATATGTACTCTGAGGTCCATTGTGGCATTCAAAGCAAGCTTGAAGAAAGGCAGTCTGTGCATTTGTTGTCATGCTGCTTCAAGGACGCGCACCTGACGTGGCACTTGAGCACTGAGTCAACATTGCTGCTGCATCAATACACAAATGCATGTGGTGCATGTGGCTGCTTACCGACAGAGCAAGGCAATAGGAAAAGTCTGAGATGAAGGGTGACCCGCCTTACCCAGGCATCAAGCTGCCCAGTTGTGAGGTGCAGGCATGCCCATGCTGGCCTCAACCCTCAACACCAGTGTCACCTGCATCAAGCATGAGCATCAGAAGTCGACTTGGTAGCCCGTGGGCAGGTCTGCCCCGCTGCTCTTTGCAAAAGCAATGCCAGCAGTAAGGTGCAGTAGTCTTTGGTCACATGACAGATCATTCACAAAGCACCAATGAGCCAAGTCTGCAAGAGCAACAAGCTGAGCTGCAGCAAATGCCATGCAAGGTTGCAGCTTCGACTTTCTTGCCAAGCTGACTGAGGAGCTGCAACAAAGAGACACAGGGTTGCCTGACAGTATATTCTTGTCAACAGGGGCACATTGTACTGAAAGTAGGCTGTTCAAGGCTGGAGCCTCACCAGCAGAGTCTGTTGGAGCAAAAGAATAGAAGGCACTGCAGCCAGCCTCAGAACCAGTGCATCAATTTCCGCAATACACACCCCAACGGCTAGGCGGCATGCTAGTTTTCTTCAGGCTTTTTGGCCACGCTCTGAGGTCTCTGCATAGTTTAGCACAACTATCAACTCACAACAATATCTTAGTCCCATGCAGAAACTGATCTTTGCATGCTGCTAGCAATGCACGGCACAAAAGGTCAAGCTGACTGTTACTTTTCATTGTGTCTCAAGCTGCAACTGCTTTTGGCATGTGTGAATGTGTCATTTTGGTATATACACTGCTTCCGTATGCCAAAACCAACAGTGTAGAAAACAGCAGCCTTGCTGAACTGCCACATTACCTTCAGCTCACCGTGTGCCATGAATGCTTCAGCAAATTCGTGATCGGAAAGAGTGTCCAGGGCTGTGAGGTGGTCCTCTGCCTTGAAGCCTGTTTGCTTGTTTGCAATGCTTGACAGCAGCTGCCATCTGGGAGCCAGCCTGTCAGGCAGAGAGGTGAGCAGCAGATCCTGGTGGGCAACAATGGTCTTGACAGACAGCTTCATGTCCTGTCTCAGAAACTCCCAGCGACGTTTCCAATGGTCAATGAACGCTGAGTCAAACACCATGCTAGGGAAAGCAGATGGAGCACTAAACCTTTTGCTGAATAACACATGAGAATGTTTGATGTAACCAAACAGGCCTGATGTCATCACGGTGTTGGGTGCCTCAATGGCACCAGTCTGATACAAGAACCACACTCGAGGGCCAAGCCATCTGCTGACCGAGTAAGCCAGCAAGTGAGGCCTTGCAACTATATCATCAAAATGCAGTCCTAGCAAAAGTGTCACAAACTGCAGTATCTCAACAGATGTGTCAGAGTCCCATTTTGAACCCAGTAGGGCTGGGAGCTGCGTGCACATTTCCCAGACTTGGGTCTGAGAGAAGCCTGCACCTTGCATTTCCTGTACATTGCGGGCAAGCGTGGAAGACTCAATAGTCAGGATGACAGGGAAGGCACTGAGTTTCTGTTTCAGCTGCTCACTGTCCCAGCCCAGCTGCTCTTGAAGCTTGGCTGCTCTGGTTCGGATCACAGCCTCTGAAGTTGTAAACACACCAGTTGTCAATGCTGTCCTGGTGACATGGGGCCCAGTGGCATACATCTGGCAGAAGAATGTCACACGCTGGTGAAGAGTGACGGGGCTCATCTGGAACACTCTGTTACTGGCAGCTAAGATGACCTCTCTGAAGCTGTCTGATGTCATTGGCATGCCCAACATCTTACTGACAGCCTGAAGCGTCCCGAGAACACGTTCTGGTCCATATGCAAGAGCTCCAGAATGCTTGTGGAGAAGCCTACACATCTGTGCATCTGAGAAGGCAGCTGCTTGCTGAAGAGCCTCAAAGGTACTTTGCACATTCCTGATCTCCCTTGTCACAACCATTGGCGCCTTGTTCTGTACTCTTGCAGCGTTTACTCCCTTGGAAATCAGCCACAAGTACACCTCATTGCACTCCGCGGGCGTGCGCACTAGCAAGCGTGGTGATTTCCAGAGCTGCTGAGACAGCTGCTCAGCACCCAACTCTTGCAGCCATGACTGCAGGGCAGGTCGCAGCTTGGTCTCAAGGTCCCAGTTCAGGTAATGCCTGTGTTGCTTTAGAATCTTCTTGGCGACCTCAGTCAGTATGCCTGCCTTGGCAAACTCTGCCTGAACGTCAGCAGCTTTGCCAGCAGAAGCTGACACAGCATGTGATGTGATGAGCCGGCAGCGCACAATGTTCCCTGACTGCTGCTTTGACAGTTGGCTGTTATCGTAGCAGAAATGATGATTGAGCAAGTGCAGCCCAGCGCACATGGACAGCACTGGGAGAGCATGCACCTGGGCTGGCTGTTGAGCGCTGGCCTGGGACAAACACAAACAACTCAGTGATGTATACTGATGAAAAGCCAAAATATTGCAGCAGCATTGCCTGTGCAAGATCTGGTTGCTCTGCCATCAAGCTGTGTTTGTGATGGGGATGACATGCAAGCAAGGTGCTGCAGTGTGAAGAGTTGCTGGGAACAAAACTTTCCCAAAAAAATATACCTTGCAGTGACTGAAGCACAGGGCGCCCTGGGTGCTGGTTATGCTCTTCCTCGCGATTTGCATGGGCGTCGAGACACCACGAGCATAAGCTGTACACAATGCTCTAGCGGCATTCTGCAGCAAAAGCACTCTCTTGCCAGAGGGTTTGCAACAGGTGGCCTTGCAGGATTACGGAAGCTGGAAACAATGATGAACAAGCTGATGTAGTGACACTGTGCACAGGAATTGCAGGGCTTGAGGCACGCACTGTACATCACAAGCATTGTTGCACATTGTCTGCACACCGTTGCTAAGCCGTCAGAGCGTCACCTTGGCAAGAATGCGAGGTGCCAGCCTTTCTGCCAGGATCATCTTGACTCTGTTCTTGCTGCAGGGTAGGCATACAGTAAGCAGAAGGCAGCAACTTCGCAAATTCACACTCGAACGTTTGTACACCTTCTCCTGAAGAATGGTCACTGCGGCTGCTCGCTAAGCTTGAGTGCCCAGTTGCTGCGCAGCAGAGGTGACCTTGAATTCCCACATGCATGCAGATTTCGATCAGAGCCAGAATGGGTGCTTTGCTGACGCGCACAGCATTTCACGACCTCCAGAACCCAGATGCTATCTGCCGCAAGGTCCGAGTGCTGCAGATTTTGTGCGCAGCTGACAAGTGTTGCCAATGTACGAACATGACTCATGATCCGGTATGACTAACGTAAACACCTTACAGCACTGTGGTTGTGTGCTTACCATCACTGCAACATGAACTGAGGCACGTCTGCAGGGACTCAGGTCATGTTGCGATGTGGGTAAGCACACAAGAGATATGCAGATTTCGGTCTACAGACTTTGAGCTGCAGCGCTGGCCACGCCCTGCATATCACATACACAAACATGCATGCACACGTCCACTGCATGCTGCGCAGCACGTTGTAGAGATCTCCAGAGATCAAGTCTAAAGGAAGTTAGCACCCAGACAAAGTAAGGAGAAGATGGAGATTGATACAACGTCTGACTCAGCAAAAGGGTGAGAGCCTGCCAGTCACACTGCTTTCTAACCTACACCATTCTTGCTGATCGAAGCTGTGCAGGCAAGACTGCAAGTTATCATCATTGAAATTATTGCTGAAATTACTTCAGAATGAGGCACATCAAGTTGTACAAGCGCACACCAGGTACAGCTGCTCCTTTCTCATGTAGCCTGCAGGGCACGTTGGTGGCACTTGGTTAATCTGAGCAGCACAGTCACGTGGCCAAGGTGTTGAGTGATAAGCAGGCTCACTCTCAGGTGAGGCTAAAACACACTGCAGTCAGGCAATAGCTATAGCAAGACAACATGTTGCCTGTCCCATACAAGCTGCCACCTTTAGCACTTGTATTATGCAAAAGAGCGCCTGCTAGCAATTGAGACATGCAAAAAAATGCTATTATTGAAGACCATGACAAATGAAAGGCAGTCCAGCATGATGGCCAACCTGAAAGAGAGCCTGAGGGGTTGATCCTATCAAGGCAGATTGTTGCCAGTCCAGCGCTTGACTGAGCAGTAATGCAAGCTCGAAATGCCAGGACTCTTTTCAAATACAAATTGTTAGAGCTCTGGTTGCAACATTTGTCAGAGAAGCCTCTTCAGGGATGTGCCTTAGTTCAGCAAGGCAGTTTGGCAGTCAGACTGAGCAATTGCCGCATCCTCCAGAGTCAACCTGCACAGACAGACATGCTCCTGTTAGCAGCAGGCAATGGCCAGGGTGTTGGTCGTAGCTGGTATCAAGGGCAATGCTGAGCTTGAACTATAGGGCAGAAGAATGCTGGCACTGCAATGTTCTTTGACTCACACAAAACCACTACAGCCTGAGAGATGGTGATAAAGTTTGAATGCAATAGAGCAAGCTGCACACAGCGCAACTTTAACAAATAGCCGTTTGCAGCTGTCCCGCGACACTAAGGAAGCAGGACAGACCAGATAAGGCAATGTGCTGATGGAGTCACAAAGCATGCAAACCTCTATATGCAATCAGCAAATGTCGACAGTGAAGGCTATGGCCGGTGTGACTGGCACGGGCTGGTGTGACTGGCACTGGCTGACCTGCAGGGAGCTCCAGCAATGGAGCTGCTGCTGCTGCTGCTCAGGTAAAGAAGGTATCATTCAGGGGGACCCCAGCAATAGGGGTGGAGTAGATGCCCTCCAGAGGGCTGCCCTACAAACAAGACCCGGGCTGCTGCCCCAGGAGGCTCCCGTTATGATTGCTGAGAAGCTTAAACTTTTCATTTCTTTTCTTACCAACAAGACTGCTTACCATGCAGGCAGGACGACCAGTTCTCATGAAGGCAAGGCTGACTTCATGGCACATCACTGGTCAGATGCAAGATGACTGGAATGATCACAGTTAAGCTAAATGCAGCCTTGGGCAAAGCTATGAATTGGACAGTACAAAACTTACTTCACATGGCACAAATATAGATAGTGTCGCAGAAAGGCGGCACGATTTTCAAGAGCAGCAGCAACATCACCTTGCGGCGGTTGCATTGTTACCATGCAAAGCAATATGCATTGCATACTTGTGCATTTCACAGGCGCCTCACCCCTGACAAACATCTCAAGTAGGCATGTAGGTGACTATGTAGCAGAGCGCTTACATGTTTGACATGCTTTACGGGTTGCAGCCACCCGTCATTGTAGACGGTTTTGGCATGGTGCTTATTCAGGATGAAAGAATGAAGCCCTACCCAGTCATGAAACCTTGGCATCTTGGCAGCCTCCAAGCTTCCGCATCCAGTTGCTCCCTGGAGTCATGCCCATTGCCTGTCCATATTTCATGCAGCCCTGCCTCCAGCTCATCAGCCAGGAGTTGGGGTATCTACACAGTAACACACACACTCAGCTGTTGATGTAAACTGGCACATCTTCCTTTCTGCAGACACAGATGTGCCCTTGTGCTTGCCAGCATCACTGGCGATAGATATGGTGCATGCAGGTTTTCAGCAAGACAAAGGAGGCAGGTGCAGGCCTAGAGCATATTGCACAGCACGCTGTGGCGCACATGCTATCTGAAATTTGTAGATTTTCCTTGTTTGACAATAATATGATGAGTGCCAACGGCCCAGGCTAGCAAATGTGCATTCTTAACAATGTGCATACAGCAAGGGGACAACGTTGCCTGATGCCGGGGTACAAATACATCTCTTTTGCGGGAACAGAAGCCACAAAACATGCTAGCGATTTAGCTTTGTTCCACACTCCCTCACCTTCTGCCTGGAAGGCTTGAACAAAGTCCTGGTCGGAGAGGACGGCCAGGGCTGTGAGGTGGTCCTTTGCCTTGAAGCCTGCTTGCTCACTTGCAAGTCTTGACAAGACCTGCCATCTGGGAGCCAGCCTGTCAGGCAGAGATGTGAGCAGCAGATGCTGGTGGGCAGCAATGGTCTCAACAGACAACTTCATGTGTCGTCTCAGAAACCCCCAGCGCTGTTTCCAATGGTCAATGAAAGCTGAGTCAAACACCATGCTGGGAAAAGCAGATGGAGCACTGAATCGTTTACTGAATACGACTTTTGACACCTTGAGGTAAGCAGAAAGGCCTGATGTCATCACGGTGTTGGGTGCCTCAATGGCACCAGTCTGATACAACAACCACACACGTGGACCAAGCGAGCCGTTTACAGAGGCTGTCAGGAGATGGGGTCTGACAGCTATGTCATTCAAGGTCAGACCTAGCAAGCATGTAGAAAATTGCAGCTTCTCGACAGATGTATCAGAGGTCCATTTTGTACCCAGCAGGGCAGGCTGCTGGGTGCTTACTTCCCAGACTTGGTTCAGAGAAAAGCCTGCATTTTGCATTTCCTGAATATTGCGCGCAATTGTGGAAGGCTCTTTGTTCAGTATGCCTGGTTGTGAACTGAGCTTCTCCTTTAGCTGTTTGCTGTCCCACCTCAGGTGCTCTTGCAGCTTTGCTGCTCTACTTTTCATCACAGGCTCCGGAGTCATGAACACACCCGCTATCAATGCTGTCCTGATGACATGGGTGCCAATGGAATACATCTGGCAGAAGAATGCCATGCGCTGATGAAGTGTGGCTGGACTCTGAAGGAACAGCCTTTCATGAGCACTTGTGATGACCTCTTTGAAGCTGCCTGATTTCATTGGCATGCCCAACATTGTGCTGACAGCCTGAAGCGTCCCAAAAACACGTTCTGGTCCATATGCAAGAGCTCCAGAGTGCTTGTGAAGAAGAGTACACATCTGTGCATCTGAGAAGGTAGCTGCTTGCTGGAGGGCTTCAAACGCTTGCTGCACTGACAGCAGCTCTCTGAGCACGACTTGAGGTGCTTTGCGCTGCACTCTATCAGCATCAATTCCCTTGAAAGATAGCCACAAGTACACCCTGCTGCATTCATCTGGCTTGCGTAAGAGTAGGGTGCGAGACCTGTGAAGCTGCTGAGACAGCTGCTCAGCACCCAGCTCTTGCAGCCACGAGTGCAGGGCAGGTCGCAGCTTGGTCTCTATGTCCCAGTTCAGGTAAGGCTTGTACCGCTTTAAAAGCTTCTGAGTGACCTCAGCAGATATGCCTGCCTTGGCAAACTCTGCTTGGACAGCGTTGGCATGGCCAGCAGAGATTGACTTGGCAGCTGATATGATCAGCTGTCGCCGCACTGTCTTCCAGGACCGCTGCTTCAGCTGGACCGCTGAAAAGTGGATGTTACCATGGCAGAGACGACGACTGGGGAAATGCAGCCTAGTGCACGCATGCAGCGTGGGGAAGCCATGTGCTCTGCAAGGCTTGTGAGGCATGGCCTGAGAGAAACACGGTAAGAGTGAGCAGAGACGATGCTGTATCTGTTGCAGAGTCAAGTATTGCAGGAGCTTGTTCAAGATGTTTTTGAACAAGGTATGATGTAGAATCCCAGCAATGCAGCGTGAAGTATTCCAACAATGCACAGCTCTGGCCAAGTCATACCTTGTGATGCTGAAGACAAGCGAAGCCCTGCTGACTGATCATCTGCTTCTTCTACATGTATGACAGCCTGCAGAGCAAGGGACATTTTTGCAGACACTACATTGGCCTCAGCTACAGCGTAAGTGAACAGTCCACACCTTCTGCTGAAGCCTACACCTGCTTCCAATCAGTGCCCCAAACGAGGAGCATCACTTTAGAAAAATAGTTCGCGCAGCGCGTGCAGCATCACGACAATTCAATTCTTGTGCGATGTAAGACTTGTGAATGCGTTTAGTGTTTTACAATTGAGGGTTATATACTCAGTGGCACTGAGTCAGTACATGTTCGATGGTGAGAAGTCTGCAAACAAAACGGTCTTGCATCAACTGCACAACGCGGCCGGATCATGGACTTTGGGGTAACGGATATACTCTTACCAACAAGCTATTGTTATTGAATCGCGCTGTGAATTTGCGACACGACGGAGCAGCATGAAGCTAATCTTTCTTTCTGTGTCGGTGACCTATCCTTTCGGCTGGACCTGACTAATCTGCTACATTGCCAATGGAAGATCCCTCAATCAGCTGCTGGGGCAGTGTTCGAGCATCATTGCATGCGGGTGCTGTGCAAAGTTGCATGTGTGCAGACTTGCTTCCTCTTTGTGCAGAGACACTGAAGCGTGCATCCAACTAAATGCTACATGCATGGTTGTTTCAAACCAGAATGGTTCAGCAATACTATACATAAATCCAGTCTACAGGAGATATGTTTACATGCCTACTCATGTATTGCGTCTCAAGGTGACTTGAAAACACGTGTGTCAATCTCACCATCAATCATGGCAATGTGTATACATTTGATAAACTGCAAATTTGTTGGATCTGCTTCCAAGAACACAAGTCATACTATGCTGCATGAAATGTGTAGCGGGGCACGTGCTCTGACTGATAGCTAGGGCTCTTCAGAACGTATCAGGGTTTCCTGCCGGGTGAATATGCATTGCAACCGACCAGAGAGGACACACAATATCGTTGCGCTCTGGTTGGTGCCTTACAGGCCATGGCTTTGTGCATCAAGTTGGCTAGCAGCGTACACAGACTCGAATTATGAGGCAGCACTCTTAAACACGAAATGTTTTCACAGCTTTAAAGCTCTAGTCCACCACTTTTGAGGAACTACAAGCTTCTGCAGCGGGGCAGCATGGTGACATGCACAAATTATGATGCCATGAGCAGCATTGGAAGTCAAAAAGCACTGCAGACATTGACAGTGCGGCATCCCATCGATGTTATCATTGCCATGCCCTCATGAGAAGGCTTCAATATTACATTGATGTGATATGACATGTTTGATACAGTCATTGTGGTTGTCCACAAAAGACCAGAGGCTGGTATTTGGCACCGACAAGACTCCAAGCTGTTTCTGGTCAGCACGTCATCTTGTCACTGCTGTGAGTCTGTCCCTAATCTGTGCCACTGTTGCTCCTAGCGGACTGGAAGTGCCTACCATGCCTTGAATCTTGGAGAGCATGGCACTGTCTTTCACCTGCGCATGGTGCCAACCACATTTCACTGCAACTCATCTTACTACAGCACGTAATGGCAAGTGGGTCATGCCATGGATGATTGACATGCTCTGTGCGTGCTGCAGACTCTGCTTACATCTGAGACGCAATGCAAGCATCTGATAGGACTAGCCAACAAAATGCAATACAATACCTTGACGTTATGCACCAGCTCTTGCAGCAGCCTTTGTCTACGTTTGTCTATAGTTATAGTTGTCTCAAACAATGACCAAACAGCTTGTGCAAGTGGACACGCTAAGAGCCAAGATGCTGTTTAAGTATTCACTAGCTTTAGTCTGAAGGTGAAGGGCAAGGGGCTGTGTGCTTACAGTGGCAGCTGTTTCAGCAGCTTCTTGGAACATGCCCAGGGCAGCGTACTCCTCTGCTTTGCGCGAGGCATCTGGCAAGCGTGCCACCAGCCTGCACCCCAGCACACCTCAAACAACAGTGCTTCTGTAGACTCAGAAAGCGTCCAAGGCCAATCCATGCTTTATGAAGTCATCCTCAGCTCTTGCAGCGACCCTGATGTTGCTTGTGCTTGACGCAGTCGCACATGTATTTTGCTGAGCTATGCTTAAGTGTCTGCTGTTCATTTTGCTCTGCGACACCATTGTTCTTGCCAGACGCTGAAAGATTGACTGCCACAAGCTAACTTTGCTTGATACTGATGAGCACTGTGCAACTAGCGTGTGACCTGGCACAGCATATCTCATGAGGGCTTTCAGCATCACAGGGCCAGGGCACGAGTGAGGGGTACCTGGCAGTTGCCTGGGTTGGGGCTCCATTGGACTTGCAGGCAGCTATGTACACCGGAATTGGCAGAACATTCTTCTTCTCCTTTGCCAGAGCTTCCAGCCCTTCCCAGTCCTTCAAGGTGGCTAGGGTTTGAACCTGACCCATACCAAACAACTGTTGCCAATGATGATAACAGTGTTGAGCCTTGTAGCTCATGATGAGATAGATGAATGCAGGGCAGCATGTGTAAATGAATGTAACAATGAGCAGAGCCTGGTCCTTCCAGGCAACATTGGCCACAGAGAAAAGTTCTCAGTGGCTGGAGGTGCTGAATATGAATGAGGCCAGCACATCATGTGCTGCATCATGAAAGCAATAATTCTTGCCCTTTGCACCAAGCACTGTAGCATTGACGCTGGCAGCCACAACAGCAGAGGTGTAGCTGTGAGGCGACAGCTGCCCTTCTGCCCATGCAGAAGCAGTATGCTGAAGCATGCAAGATAAACCAACACAAGCAAAAGTCAAAGCCTGACAGGTGCCAGATTGCTGCAAGAGCCACATCTGTTTACTGTAGTTTGGGCAAGGTATACCCACCTTGATCCAGCCAAAGCGCTTGTCTGGCAGCTTGAAGATCTGGCGCACGCGCTCAGCAGCTCTAGCATTGCCCAGTCGCAGGCACTGCTGCACTGCAACACAGCTGCACACAATTCACAAAAGGTGCAAGTCTAGGTGCTCACTAGGCAGTTTCCTGGCAGGGCTCGTAGACAAAGCAAACGTACAGTAGGTCTGTTGCAGTCACACAGCAAGCCTGAAGCTTTCGCCAGAGTTAAAATTGAAGCAAGGCAAGTGAAGCAGCACAGGCGGCATCAATAACAAAGCTGGTCGGCTTTCTCGCCATGCTTACATGCCTACAAGCTACAGGAGGGAATAGGGAAAAGACTGCTTGATGTGCAAGGAGGGTGTGACAAGCTAAAGAAAGGAAAGTTTACGCTTTTCAGCAATCATAACAAGAGCCTCCCAAGGCGGCAGCCCAGAGCTGCTGAGGCAAGGCAGACCTGTTTGAGTGACACTGCAGCCTAGGAAGCAGGCCTGGCCGGCCTCTTGCTCCAGCTCGGCCTGCACTGTGCGCAGCTTGGCAAACTCAGCACTGGCCTTGCTCTGGAAGGCGTGCTCTTTTGTCTGCAAGCATGCAACCAACACCTTGATAAGGAACAATAAATTACAGGTGTTCCAGCTAATCGTTCTTGCCAGGTGCCTACTAGGTGTGCCTAAAACTTAGTCCTGTGAGCCAACATGCAGTAACATGAGACATCAAGAAACACCTTGTCAATGTTTTTCTTTCACAAACAACCTTGTTCACCAGCACTTCCCAAGCATGGTGACAACTCCTCAACAGGTTTCTGATGAGGATGGTTTTGTCACTCTATGTTGCCGTCTTGTCTGTGTCGTTTTCTGATGGAATTGTGCAGTCAAATGGCCTAGCTGGCCCCGATGACTGTAAACCCCTGACTGGCAATGGAGCGGTTTGTGTTCTGAGTACGGGTGTGAGTTCTACATGTGCCATGCCCTGAAATGCATCCCTTTTGGCTGCTTGCAGACACAAGTGCAGCTGACACAATGCCATACTCTCAAGCAGCATTGCCAAAAGCTGTGCCCACAAACAGCAGACTAATGCACAGCATGGTATTGCAGCCGCCTTAGCCAGCCGCTGTAAGCAATCTTGCATCCTTGCAGACTCTGCAAACACTCATGGACGGCTACCATATGACCTCCCAATAGCTTTGGCTCTGATATCTCATGCTGACTAGGCATGAGGCCAAAGCTGCACTGCTGCTTGCATGCTTGTACTTGAGTGTCATCCTCTTGGTATGATGTAGTAGACTACCACACTTTGTGTGCGGGGGGGAAAGGGGGACGGGGGGGGGGGGAGGGGGGGACCAGCTCACCTGTGCATACTGTTCAGAGGCACGCACCAGCAGCTGTACCACTTCACTGTTGTCACTGATCAGCCCGGCGTGGCTGCTGCTGCTGCTGCTGCTGCCTGCCTGGTTGGCTTTACTGATCTTGTTGGCTTTGCGCAGGGCTGAGCAGAGGCGCATGTGGCCCACACCATCGTAGGTTCCCATACCTAGATAGATCTGCTCCAGCAGCTCAGGCTCCTAATTGGCAACAACATCATACTTTGTGGTTGTTTCTCACACAGCTTTTGATCTGTGTAAAAACTGTGCAGCATACAGCGGTTGCAACCAATACTGATGCCAGTCTGTTTTGTTTGTTGTGTAACGGCCGACAAGTACTGCTCAACAGCAGCCCTGGCATGGATGCTAGGTCCATACCCCTTCAGTTGCAAGAAGTTTTATTTGACATTGATGGAGACAGATGCCAGTGTGTCTCCGATCAAACGCGTAACACCCAGCAAGAATGATGACAAGACTTGCTGATCTGTTCATCACAAGCCTGAATGTGCTGCATTGTTGAAGGCATGACTAACAAAGAGACTTTGACTTTATGACTCGACTGTCCTCAACCTTGTGTACGCCTGAAACATGCACACAGCACTAGCTGGCCACTGTGTGCAGTGTCGAGCAAGTGCATGTGTCATGCACACCATCATCAAGCTAGTTGACAGTGCGTTTGGCAGGGGACTATGAGAGGTCCCGTGTAAAAATGCCAGGACTGCCAGGACTGTTACAGGGGACTGTTATAGGGGACTGTTATAGGGGACTGTTACAGAGAACTGTTATGAGGGACTGTTACAGGGAACTGTTATGTAGGACTGTTACAGGAGACTGTTATAGGGGACTGCAGGGGCCCTCTCACCCTTCTGTGGCAGTAGGATATGAAGAGGCACTTGGCCAGAGGATTGGCGCTCATGGTCTCCAGGAAATCCTTCAATGGCATGCCCTTGCGGTACATCCTGAGCACCACATCAAATTCCATGTCATTGCAAACTCTGACTCTGAGACCACTGCGTCTGAGAGTTCTTGTTCAATGATGTCAGAATCATTGCTGATGGCTACATGATGATCCTGTTGTAGTGTGCTTTGGCCTTCAGGTGGTTGATTCCATTCACATGTAGCTTATACTGGCATAAGTCTGTACTGCCACTACGGTGCAACATGTACACTGCATTTGTCTGCAAGTCAGTGGCAGCTGCATAAAGTGAGCTCGGCTGTGTGGTCTGTACAGCTATCAACTCATGATCTATGCCTACAAGGCATTGTAGGTGAGTATGGTGACTAACCTGAAGATGGCCAGGTAGACCAGGTCAGTGTCGCCGCTGTCAATGGCTTTAGTCAGAGCTCCTTCCATTTCCCCCAGGGAGAGCAACAAGGGCACCTGCACACCACCATACTGCTTCTCCAACATCACACATCTGTGGAACAGTACCAGTGGAACCATGCTGCATTAGAGCTTACTAACCATAGCTTCATAGGTGGTACGCCAAAGCAGCATACAAAGCTTAGCAGACCATGGAAACACTCCAGGCAATCATCGCTTCTCACACTGAGATTGCTGATGAAAGGTTGCTCAGCACCGCCATACCGCATGCGCAGCTTAGGTCTTGAATTCAAACAGCATCGGCGTCTGAGCTTCAGCATGTACAAAAATGCTGAGCTGCAAACATATGACATGTACAAAGTCTTGAAGGAGCAACTGCTTGTATCCCTTGTCTGGTTATGTATGAGATGCTCACTATTGCCAAGCAAAGTAATGTACCTGGTCAGCAGCACATGTCTCATACTCCAGCAGTAATGTGGCCAAGCCCTTGCGTCCCACTGACTCAGCATGCCCTGCAATCAGGCTGTACCGGATTCCCCTATACTTCTGCAGCTTACTAGTTAGCGTGTCCTTCAGCTGATCATCTGGCTGCTGCAGTGAGGCGCTGATCTTCTGGCAAGCCCAATGTACAAGCACCTGCAGACATACTCCCATACTGTCTTGTCTGCGTATACTGTCTTGTGCACAGATATGCAGGCTGTGACACTGAGGTTGCTTTCAGTGAAGATCTAGGGCTCTACAGTCTAGAAAAGACTACGCCTTTCGGCGTCAATTTAATAACAAACCCAGTATTATACTAGGCTGCCCAGGGGCTCTGCAGTCTACAGAGCTGTGCAGCTGGTTGTCTGATCGCTGCACAATTTCTGACATGCCCAGTTTGTGAACACATCTGTGGACAGCAGTCATGCATCAATTGCAGTGAGCCTGCTGCGTGACGTGCAAGCACTGTGGTCAGCGCTTTGTTCAGCTGCATGGCTTGTAGTGAGGCAGCAAGCTATTGCCTGTGAAGACGCATGACTTGAACTGAAAAGACCCACACAGGCACACGCAAGGCCTGTCATAATATCAGCATACTGTTAACACCAGCTGGCTGAAGGGTGATGCAGGGTGAGCCTGTGATTGGGGCAGTGAGGTGCCTTATGCAAGAGCGTCATCACAGCCTTGCGCATCAGTACTCTGACACTGGTGGGCAAAGCTGTCATGATGCTTCTTGTAGCTTCATGCTTGTTTGACTGGCCAGAAATCGTAACCGGAAGCTGTAGCAGGTGCCTTACGTAATCAGCAGCCATGGTTTGAACCGGTGTACAGCTGCAGTTGAGCTGCTCAAGTGTCTGCACCAGGCCAGCTGGCATCTGATGGATAAGATGCAATCATCGGCTTCATGATTGTATCTTATGCTCATCTCAGCACTTCTGAGCTCAAGCGAGATGAAACTTTCACTGGCCATGCCAACATACCTTGTCTGTGTCCATATTCAGCATTTCAGCAATCCTGAGCGCCAACAGGTGGCGCCTTGCATTGATAAGGCGGGAGACCAGCACTGCTGGGGTGAGGGCCTCCAGCTGGGCCAGGGTCAGGGGTACCCCCACGTGTGGGCCCCTCAGAGCATTCAGAATCCTTAAGCTCTGGCAGACTTGCAGGATGCGTTTCCTAGGGTAGCTGCCGACAGGACAGAAAGCACGCCCATAACATCCTGCCTGCATTCCATGGAACACATTCTTTGTCTGGACTGACAACTGCTGTGTGTGCAAGACTGTCTTGCTCTTGCACGCTACTTGAGACCTGTCTACTTGACACAGAAGTACATGCTAGCTACAACAGAAGCAGAACCTACGTGTGGGTTCAGGTACCTGGTTCACTTACTTGCTTGACGCAGTACCTGAGCTACACAGCATCAGTCACTACACACAGCAGCGAATCTCATTTCAGCCTGACTATAGCTCCCACATGGGGGGGGGGGGAAGGACGAAGCCACCAGTGCAAGGGACTTGTTGCTGTGAATGTTGGCAGCGTGATGGTCCAACAGCAGATTGGTGTCTGCAAGGGTGAGGTTCCATTTCTTCCCCTCTTTCATACACACTGCAACATTGATTGGTGATGTGAATTTTAGCAGTACTTTACTTCTGCTGGGGCAGGGGCCTGTACCTTCATGAGGGCAGCTTTTTGCTGTGAGTGTTGGCAGTGTGATGGTCCAACAGAAGAGTTGTGACTGCAAGAGTGAGAGCAGGGGCATGAAAGCAGGGTCATGAGGGCAGGGGCATCAGGGCAGGGCCCTGTACCTTCATGAGGGCAGCTTGTCGCACAGGGTCCAGCTCCGCTGCGGCTGCATCCACACATGTGGTCACCGCCTCTGCCAGCTGGCCAACAATGCTGCGGAGCGCCTCATCGGCACGAGCATTCTGCTGCTCAAACAGCTGGCGAGCATCAAACAGTAGTGCACCTGCAGGAGAACAGTGATACTGGAGGCACAATTGCAGGTGGGTCGTTACCAGGATTGCGCTCAATACCACCCATCAGCAGCAGCATGGAGATTAAGGAGCCCTCCAGGAAGTTACACATGGCCTGCAAGTGTGCTGCTGGGACTTGTCATGACAAGTGTCCCTGCTTGCATTGTCAGTACAATGAGCAGCTGGTGCAAATCGATGCTCATGTGCTTGTTGTGTATTTGGTAGGTGTGCCATTCACCACCAGCAAGGGAGTGGTGTCGCATGATTATAAACAGGCTTGTTTGGCTTTTCAACATAATTGCAAGGTCTTTCCAGAGCAAAGCCTTGAGCACATGCAGAACTGAAAGTAAAGCTTTACTCGTGATGCAAACAGGACTGAAGCCTTGCTGTTAGCTCTTCACATGCACAACCTTCTGCTCAGGAAAGTGTTTTTGATCATTCCCTTGTTTGCATCATAACTTGAGGCCCCACATCAACGACTTTCACAGCAACACAACTTTGGTGTCACATGACGGAGATGTTTGTGCAAGCCTTGTTTGAGGTAAGGTCACCTGAATCCTGAGTTGTACGTTGTGACAGCCTATGTCTTGGCAATTTGGGATCTGGACTGATGTTGCAAGTTTGTGGGTTGCAGAGCAACAAAGTGCATGCCTTATGAGTCTCAGCTATTTGGATTGTCCAAAGGGTCCACAGCCCAACTATGTAATTCAACAAGCACACACGCACAGATGCTGACCTGGAGCAGTGGAGCCAATTTTGAAGATGTCTGTCAGGCTGTCAGGTACTCGACTCAGCAGCTCATGCTGCTCGGCTGAGATGAGCCTGATCCCATCACACTCAGAGACCAGCACTGTCTTGGACTCCAGGTTGTGCTTGATCCAGTCGCCGTAAGGCCCTACCATCAACAAAATGTCCTGCACACCAGAAAAGGCATGAGCAACAGAGTGTCAGAGCCACACCTGTGCTTGAAACTCTGGTGGGTCAGCGAACTGTTGACACAATGCAACTTCACACCTTCCCATGCAGTGTATCAGGCCAGGTAGTAATTTTATAAACTATGACAATGATAATAACAAATAAGTTAGTGGTAGTGATGAATGACAGTTGAATGCATGATAACTATATAAAACAGGCTCAGCCAACAGGCATCAGGTGCGCGCACAACGCAAGTTATGAATGGAACATACAAGACATTGGTCGTACCATGGTAGTGTGTACGGTCATGGCAATTACGACCCAGACAGAGTGACGTCAATCCTGATGCCTCCATGAGGATGACAGACATGCATTGGGGCAAAATGCTCACTTTGAAATTGTATCTGATATTACTGCTTGATGTAGAACAGCACTTGATATTGCCAATTTATGTGAGACAACATTTGATATTGCTACTTGAAGACATCAGTCGACATATTGAGTAACATTGTGCACATGCATACCAGACCTGCCAGCACAGGACCACAGAGTCAGTCCCACACCACTCCAGCTGCTCAGGCAGCTTGTCACTCTGAGTCGCAAACTCAGACAGTGCTTTGGTGAAGTCTGCAACCCATACTTTGAGGCGACCATCTGCCGTATAGGCTGCCACAAACTGACCATTAGGTGCTATGGACAGCTTCTGTATGTTGCCAACCCCGGTTGCGGTCTGCTCAGCACTGTCTACATCCACTGTCATGACAGTGCTGCCCACAGCTAGCAGCACCTGCAGATGACATCTCATTGCTGTTGCAACATGAAGACGCATCAGCACTACATTTGCTGCAAACCGTTTAGTGCTGGTGGGGTGAAGGTAGCAGCCCTAAAATATAGCCAGCTGTGCTGGCATGGAGTGAGTGAGTGAGTGAGTGAGTGAGTGAGTGAGTGAGTGAGTGAGTGAGTGAGTGAGTGAGTGAGTGAGTGAGTGAGTGAGTGAGTGAGTGAGTGAGTGAGTGAGTGAGTGAGTGAGTGAGCGAGCGAGCGAATGAGTTTTAACCTGGCTCCGCTACAACACGCTCCGCTATATTCCTAATTTGCATGTTCACGTACACATAGACACATTGCAAACATGGTAAGTCACCACTAGGCAGAAAACCACAGCTAGGCAAAACAGACATGTAAAATGGCAAACAGTCGCTGGACCAGGGCGTAGTGCTGTAGTTGTACCTTTCAGCTGCCAGATAGGACATGTTTCAATTAGAGGACAAGCAAAGAGATAATGGCCTCCTGCAGGCGGGGCCCAGCCCATTGTTTGTGAACAATGCTTACATACAGCAGAACACAGCCAGACCAAGCAATGCAGACATAGGCCTTGGCATCAGGTCAGTGATTGGCATCTTCTGCTGGAAGTGCTCCGGGCTGCCGCCTTAGGAGGCTCCCGTTATGATCGCTGAAAAGCGCAAACTTTTCTTTTCTTTTGTTTCTTTCTGTTGGGAGGGTACCTCTAGGCAGCCAGACAAGGTGTGCCTTGGCTGGAAGATGGCCATGCAGGCGGGGGGCTCCTTTAGGGCAGGGCTGGCCAGCTTCTGAGGGCGGGGCTCTGCCAGACCAGATACTGCCCACAGCTGCAGCCCCTTGGTCAGCACAACCAAGCCATCACCATACAGCTGGCAGTCCAAGATGCCTTCCCTCTGGACTTCACTGCCCATGCTGAAGTGGCGTGGCAGTTGAGTGCCAAACATGTTATATAGATGAACCTGCAGTGCATTGCACACAGAGATGAGTTTTCGCTGGCAATGAGAATGTCTTGGATGGCCCCTGAGGACACACATGCAAGCCTGACCATGACCATCTTTTGGTGGCGTTAGATCACTGCCTGGCCAGCTGTTGTCAATTACCACTACACTCACGTGGGGTGGAATCCAATGCCATGCTGTGTCAAAGCATTTTGGGGAACTTTTGCTGTCCACTTGGAAGTGATTCAGCATCACCTGATAGTTCTTCACAATACAATCAATGGCTTGTTTGCTATTGCCATCAAGGACTCATCCTGAATGCAACACCTCAAACCCATCCAAAGAGAGAGAGACTAAAATGCTCAACACCTCCATCGCATAGCTTGACTGCACACCACTTGAACTCTTGGCAGTATCATGTCCAGCGCAGTACAGGGGTTGCAGGTCACCTCTCCAGTCTGCTCAACTATCATGAGGTCTTCTTCGCTGGTCCATCCCATGGCCTCAATGCGGCCCTTGTCCCAGATGAAGACAGCCTGCTGCACACCTGCAGAGGTATAGATCTTGACCAGGGGCTGTGTGATGCTGCCGGACACCAGCACCATCTTGCGGTCATCCCGGATGGTTGCAATTGGCCCACCATACCGCGCGCATGCCACCCTGTACAACCAGAGATCCACCACAATGTCCAGATCTGCTGTTTAACCATGGCAGGTAAGAATTACCTGTCCAATGTATGTACACACCTGAGGTTGTCCAGATTGACATCTGACCAAGCCATCTGGTACAATTCTGCCTTGGAGTAAAATCGATTTCCACAAGCATCCCATTGCCCGACTGCACACCCATTCAACGTTGTCATGAAGGTACGTGTATAGCTCGCACAAGGTCAACTCGTTGCTCTGCCTGCCATTGACCTGGTGAGAGGTTGGCACCTGCCATGCTTGGCCTGCTAGAGATCACATCAGGGTATGCAGGAGATATATGTTTCGAACAGGTGGACCAGATGGATCAGGCTATTAATGCAGCTTCTACATCTGCGGAAATCCTGTGATGCTAGCCTTGCAGACCGATTCTGAGCGCGGCTTGTAGCGGGACCTGCAAGCTCTGAGTGCGAAAGGAGGATTCGATTCAGTCAAGATTGCGAGGAGCCCTCGCCCTGTGCCTGCAGCAAGCGGACAAGAGAGCAGCTAAGGTAAGACGTGCAAGTCCCGGCTTTGATCAACGCTTTGATCAAGCAAGACATTGTTAGGTCACAGTTGCCAAGGAGTCGCTCCGAAACCAATGCAACATGCATGAGTTGGCACTTGACACAACGCCCTTCAAAGTTTGTGACAGCAGTTTCGCAAAGATCTAGTTGCACATTCGGTCAAGAATCGTGAAGGTAGCCATGCAGGGCTATACTATGCGGTGTTTGACGCAGATTCCACGTTTAGCAGACTTCCCACTCACACTCAGGTCGACCTATGCAGTGAAATCTTTGTATGTTGAAGTCCATACAGGGCGTACGCTCTGTACTATATCGTATTACTGTATGGCGAACTGCATGTCTTGCATTTGCAGAAGTCTGCCGAGCGTGACCCTTATAGCAACCCGATCATTTGCCAATAACAAAACCTCCACCGGTCCCCATGGAGGATCCGCGGTAACGCCTATTTCTGCAGTTTTGAAGCGTCTCCTGTGGATGCGGAGCAAGGCAGAATCTGCTGTCATGATGAGTACATATATGCTCCTGCTGCAGCAGAACTGAGTAATTGTGCCTTGCTCTTTGTAGAGCTCTCCCAATACAAGCAAAGACAACCCTCCACCACAAAGCCCAATGGAGCAGAGCATGGAGGTGTGCTATCGTACTTTAGGGCATGACATGCTAAAGCAACACGGACTCAGGATCATGATGTGAACCTTGCAGGTGTCACCTGAAGTCCCACAGCATGAGGCAGCAGACAAGATTCCGAGCCAGGTGATGTTTCATGCTTCACTCACGCTTGTAATGTAAAGACTGATTGCATATTGCACGCGGTGCAGGTTCCAAACCAGCTAGGGGGCGAGCGGTTCCCAGATCCTCTGGAAGCAGATACCACTGTCACAGGTGGCATTGAGAAAGCACTACCCAAAGACAAGGCGCAATAGCAAGCTGACTTGATCTGACTCACATCCATTATACCCAAGTGAAAGGGTATATAGCCTTGTACAACAGAATGGTCCTTTTGCTGAAGCATCCACAAATGCTTCTGCGCCATGTCAGCTGGAATTTTAGGGCACCATCAGCAATGTGGCTTAACAATGCAGTGCACCTGATGACTAAGGGATTCACTGAAGTCCTTGGTGTGACACATGCTTGTATGCCAACGTAGCTGCACGAATTATGTGCAGCATCATGTGCTCAGGCAGCGCACACTACTGGTAAGCTATTGAAAGAGGAAGCTTTGAGTGTCAGAAGCACTACCAAAGCATGCACTTGCAGTGGCATTGTTGTCTCTGACAGTCACAAGCATATAGCTATAGCTGCAAGTTACAAATTGTCAAGCAACGATGGTTTGGAGTCGAGCCTGGTTTTCTTGTTCTGCGAGATTGCGTGATTTGCTGTGTGCACTTTTATTGAATGTGAATACTTGCGAAAAATAGTGTTATTGCCACACAAAGTATAGCAACAGACTGTCACTTTAAATTCGCAGCATGTTCACACACGTCACTTCAAGAACACCCTATATTCACATATGCGCATGCATGCAAAATTTGCATTTAATGCAAGGGTTCACGCACGAGAGATCCGGTGTTGATGGGTAAGTAACAGCATGTTTGAGTTCAACAACGACAGCACAGTGAATGGAAAGCTACTAACACTAGCTAGTGTTTAGCACGTTTACGCGCCAGCCTGCTGTTTCAACCATGGCCTGACGAGGCCTAGCCACCCCATGTTGCAAATGCCAGCGTCCAAAGCTTTACGACACAGGGTACGTATCCTGTCTTTGTATGCTGTACTGAGAACTGCTAAAGCTTCTAGACAGAACAGAGAGCAACATGAACCAAAGCTATGAGGTGCAGTGCTTTATCATTGCACTACCTTCGTGCTAATGCAACGAACTGTAGTAATGTCTGTACAGCACACTAGCACTCAGCGTGGCCAGGCCATCTGGGGAAGGGAATAGCTTCTCTAATGTTCTCTAACCCGGTAGCAAACAATATGAGCCGCTCAAAACCTAGACCAAATCCAGAGTGGGGCACTGTGCCATACTCTCTGATGTCAAGATATGCTGCATAAGGCTCTAGGGGCATTCCTGATGCCTGTAACCTTTCTTGCAGTACCTGCAGCAGCCAGGACAGATTTTGCTGCATGACATACAATTTGAGCATCCTGTGGCGTGCCAGGATGGAGAGTGGACACCCTCTCATGCTAGGCATGAGCCCATGGGTTTAGCCACAAGCTATGGACCCCAGGACAGTCAATGCCTACGTCATGCAACTAGAGCATGATGCATTGCACATGCAAGCACAACCACTCCACCATTGTGTGATCTAGGTTTGGGAGATCAGCTGTCAAAGGGCTGTATCATGGAATTGCAGCCTTGCTACATGTTATATACACACAAGCTACTATATGTAAGGCAGCAGATCCTGCTCAAGAGTAGCAATGCAGGTAAGGCTTTACATCCAGGCGGTCCTCTCTCTGAGAGCCTCCAATGAGCTCGCCCACTCCCGGCACCAGCACATCCATTGCTGCCACTGTCTTGCCATCATCATTCAGCCGCATGTAGAACGCCTGCATGTCGCAAGTTAGTCACATGTGCTGTGCATCTGTACATGCACACAGCCAAGTGGAAAGCTGCCTGTGCGACAGTAGCTATTTGGCAGAGTTTTGCAATTTCTGAACAGGCACAGGCAAGAAGATGCCACTATTCCCCATGTAGGGGATGGTACTGTGTGAACCAAATACATGTGGTGGTTTTCTTAGGGAATGCTTTGCATGTAGGAAGCAAACCTTGTCTACGAATTCACTGAACTGAACTTCTTGTGTGTTGGGTCCCAGTTGCCCCACAAGACACTAAATATATATATTGATTGATTGATTGATACTAGCAGTAAATAGTGGGTGGAAGATGCTGAAGACGAGTCCAGGATGACAATGCAGAGGCAGGATGCAAGAGGCTGCTCACCTTGATGTCTTTTGGATAGTTGTAGACGATGACAGGGGACTTGAAGACGCGCTCAGCCAAGTAGCGCTCGTGCTCACTGGAGAGATCAATGCCCCATTTCACCTGCACCACATCACCCCTCTTCATTCATCAGCACTTATACCGCATTCATGCCTGCTTTAAGACACTCTGGAGGTGTTTCACCAGCAACTATACTGCGTTCATGCCTGCTTTAAGACACTCTGAAGGTGTTAGTGGAAACCCCAGAAGCAGCAGCTTCCACAAAGAAGCTGCAAAAGGGGCTGGAACAAAGTGTTCGATCGCAAGAACAACAACAGTGGTGACGAGGCTGAGTCACTGACTGAAATCAAGAAAACCCAGTATACCTTGCCCTTAGGCTTCTCTCCAGTCAACTTTGATATTGTTTACTTTTCTCCTTTCCTCATGAAACCCAGCAATTGACATCACACAGGAAATGAATTAACTGAGAAGGGCGGTATGTGATCCCAATGCAGAGCCAAGATGCATCCCATGCCTGAGCAAGGTGAGCCAGGTTGTTCTGGCAGTGCTGTTGTGATGAAGCAAAATGCACAGCACCACTTGCTCATGCAGAAGCTGGAAGCCCAGCAGACAAGCCCCGGTTTACAGAGGTCTAGGTTGGCATTTCACATGCAGGAAATGGGCTTTCGAATACGGCAACTTTGTAATTATGTTTGAAACAGGGGCTGACCTCAAATTCAAACAGCTTGTCACCCTTCTTTTGTGGTTTAAAGTCCTGAATGGCCTTCAGCAGAATGTCAATGGCCTCTGTGTAGGTGATGCGCTTGAAACCAGACTGGGCCACATGCTGCAACCTGTTCTTGACCTCAGGATCTGAGTGGCCGTCCACCTTGGTGGTCGCAAAATAATCCAAATCCTCCCTGCACTGCCAGCAAGCAACATTCAAAACAAACCAGCAGACACTCAAAGTCCTGTGCCTTCAAGCTGCATGCTGGTGTGTTAGTGAGCTGAGCTCAAGACATGCAGATGACCCGTGTTCACAGGTGGACAAGACAGCAGGAATAGAGCACTCCAGGGTTGTTGATGGCAGAGGTGCAGACCTGTCTCAGCAAAAGAGAGATCGAAGTGGCACGCAGGCAGGCAGGTAGGCATGACTGGACATGCAGGGGCATGTGGCCCTGAGGAGCAGGCAGACTCAGGCCAGCACAGACAGACAAGCAAAGACTGCCATGACAGAGTGACGCATGAGGCAAGGAAGTGCTTACTGGCAGTGTTGTAGCAAGTGGTGACAGCAGAAGCGCACATAGTCCTCGGCGCAGTTCATGTCGTCCTCCAGCTCACAGAAGGCCATCTCAGGCTCAATCATCCAGAACTCTGCCAGGTGGCGGCTGGTGTGACTATCTGCACAATGCAATGTGCTTTCAGTGCTGAAACTGGGGCAGCACTTGAGATGTGGGCAAGGCAGCTGTGGCAAACCAGCTCAAAGCATGTCTGAGCAATCTCAGGATGCAGTTCAAAGCAGGCAATCTGAATGAACTAAGTTGAACTGAATAGCATGCAAAAGAAGAAAGCCGCATTGCAGCGGCACCCATGACAGATTTTTTATCACAAAGCAAAGCTTTTTGCAGAAGACTGGGTTGGCAAGGAAGACTTCCTGTGAAACACATCACTTGCAATTTGTAGCAACCCATGCTTGTGGCAGGTATACTCAACCGTGCTTCATGGCAGGTTCATTTCAACCATGCAGAATTTGTGCCTGCAGGGCATAGTCTTGACTGTATACTATGTACCTTCTGCACGGAAGGTGGGTGCAAAGGTGTAAACATTGGACAGCGCTGTCGCATAGTACTCTGCTTGCAGCTGCCCAGACACCGTAAGGAAAGCTGCCTTGCCGAAGAAGTCATGGCTGTAGTCAATGCCACCTTGTTTGGTCCTATACAGCCCTCCTTCAACACGAGCCCTGCATACAACACTTCATGCTGAAGGGCTGCGTGACATTGAGCAAAGCTGCATGGTGCTTTGCCAACATTGTGAAATGCCTGTTGGAGGAAAATGCGGTGCAAGGCCTGGTCATGTGAAGAGATGAATGTTGCCGTGACATCAACATAGCACTGGCTGCATCAGGTTTGCAGACTGAGCAGATAAAGCTGCAGCTTGTCTTGAGATGTACACACTAAGTGTATATGAAAGCTCTGGCATCTGTTGCCAGGGCATTCTGGGAAGGCAAGTGTGCTTGACAAAGGGCAGCCTGCCATGTTGCATATTGTGACTCTAAAAGCTTAAAATCATGTGCCGCGTCATCAGCCAGGGGCATACCTAGCTTCAATGCGTTCCAAGTCTTCTTGTAGCTTTGTGAGCCTGCCGGCCTCTTTTCTGAGAGCCTTGTCTTGCCCCTTGGCTTTGCCCCCCTCCACTGCTGCCTGCTCACAACAAGGCTTTGCTGATGAGAACATGTTGCAGCGTCCACTAAAAACACTCAGGGCTGACAAGACAGTGCAAACACTGTGCGATACAGATGGTGGAAGTGCTGCTGCATACCAGCAATCAAATGCACAGGCAGGTGCATGCTCTCTCTGATGACTTGCATATGCTGTTGCCAGTCTGGCACATGCATTTGGTACAAGCCTCCTACGCAGCTTGCAGACTTTGTCACAGTGTCAGCCGTACACAACCTGAGCAGAGGTGCATGCATGTGACTGATGAAGATGGCAGGCAGCTTTGGGAGGGGGGGGGGGGGGTACCTCTGCACCATTGGCTGATGGCTCTGGGGAGGTCAGCTGATCCACTTTCTGCTGCTGCTTGGCCACGTTGCTTCTGAGGCTGTCCAGCTCAGCCTGATCAGGCAAGGGGGCTTTGCCAACCTCCTCCACATGAGTCAGCATGGTAGTCACCTGCATCACACATGCTAGTGTCGTCAATGAGCGTCATACCAGTGTCGTCCACACACCAATGTCAGGATGGCTCAGAAGGCCTTTCCCACCTGTCCAGGGCTCCTTTGCACACACCTGTGTAACAGGTTGATCAGATTGCAGCTGGACCAGTCAACAAGCAGCTGGCTTTCAGCAGTGCTTGGCAGCAATCATAAGGCACGCCTGCTTCTCCCCACTGGGGAGACCAATAGTTAAAGACCATGCAGGACAGTATGGCCTTGTATAATTGGTCTTTTACCATTGGTGGCTGCTGCACATTGCTAGCTTAAGCAGCAATGTAAGTTGCTACCCGTTTGTCGAATCCATGTCTGTTTGTTAAAAGCACCAACATGCTCACTGACACACAAATGTATATAAAGGTGCAGTGCTTGGCGAACAGACTAAACAGGGAGCAGCACCTCACCTGGAACATCTCTCCAGCGCCCTCGCAGTCACTGGTAGTGATCAGGGGCGTGTGGACATAGATGAAACCTCGGGACTGGAAGAAGGTGTGGGTGGCATGTGCAAGGGCATTGCGAATGCGGGCAACAGCCCCTATCAGGTTGGTTCTGGGGCGAAGGTGCAGCCTCTCACGCAAGCTCTCCATGCTTTGTCCCTTCTTGCTGAGTGGGTATTTGCCCTTGCCATTGTCACATTTGCCCAGCCACTCAATCTTGTCGGCTTTCAGCTCTACTTTCTGCAACACAAAGGCAAACTCAGACGGTGACAAACTTTGCTTGAGGGTGCTGGTGGACACAAGTCGGAGTCTATATTAGCAGTCGAGTTGTAGCAGCAATGCATGAGTAGGCACTGATGCAGGTACAGACACCAAAGGCTGGATGTGTCATTGTGAGACAGTCATCTCTGACTCTGAGTATGTTGTGCAGTGTTGCCGGCGGTGAAAGTCCAGCATTACCTGCAGAGTACCTTCCGGGGTGCGCCGCAATGTGCCTTGTACCAGTATGGATGTACCGGTGGACGTCAAAGCTTTTAGACCACCAACAGTGGCAGCCACTTCTGTGCTCACAAACACCTGCAATCATTACAGTCATATTTGCATTTCTCAGCAGGGTGCTGATGTAAAAGCAGATTCTTTTCGCGTATGGCAGAGTGGGATCTGGCAGAGCTACAGTGAACATTGCATTGTGAAGTGGCAGTCCTATGTGCACGAGTAGAATATGCGCACCTGCAGGTTGGTCAAGCAAGAGCCATCATTGACCTCTAGGAATGCAAAGGCACCTCCTCCAGCTTCTCGTCCTGTCTTGACCCACCCTCCGACCCTCACTTGTCTATCAACCTGGCAGTCACTTGAAGGCATTAACAATGTGAGTCAGGTACTTTGTGTAGAGTCTGTGTCTGCAAGGCAAGCAACAGGGATACAATGCGGGTGCAAGATGGGGTAAGATGGCTTACCAAGCCAAGACCTCCAGAGGCAGCATAGAGGGTACCAACCAGAGTTCGATTGAAAGATCTGCTGTAGGGAGCAACAGGGTCTGCTTCGGCACGTTTTTGCTGTACTTTGATCTGCGTGACATGTACTGCAGTGTGGAAGAGGAAACAAGCCTGAAACGTAGTGCGGACGAAGCTGACTACGGCACTACGAGTCTTGATGCCGACAGGCAAAGAACCAACTAACGTCGGAGTGCCCGTACATCGGACACCTGCCATTACCTGCAGATCCGCGAGCTGTTGCTCAAGAGCTTGAATATCGTCTTCTAGCTTCTGAGGTGCGGTTCCGGAGGCTGCAGTCAAGCCAGGAGCCTGGGCATCGAAGTGACCTGGGATTGGTGGTGGTGGGACTAGGTCAGCCATGGTGAGCCTGCTTCGCTATGGACCACAACCAGGCCAACTACCCAGCAGTCTACGCGGTCGAACACGTTCGCAAAGATGGACAGTCGTTGACCTTACTACGCTGCAGCCAGGTGCAGCCATGTGCGAGTCCGAATGTCAGTGCTGTCAAAACCCCAACTCAACCCCCAGACTTGCTCCAACAGGAGCACTTAAACTTGCTGCCGAAACTTGCTGCTGATGGCGCTCGAATTTGGTCATGGAAATTGGTGTATGCTCAGTGTCAGCAGGGTGATGCTCATGATAACATGTCACTGACCAACAAATGTGCAAGCGAGCCATCAGCCAGGCTCAAGTGGTGATACTTGCAAGCCAATAGGCAGCATTGCTGTGCATGTATGCTTACGCAGTCCACGTTGTACATTGCCGGCAGAACGTTAACATCTTGTTGGGTGGGTATCATACCCACAGCCGACGATAGCATCAGCATGGCTGATACCATCGATGCACCCCACAAGTTGCTTAATCAGCTCGCTTCTGGCACTGACTCCAGTGCATCATCATATGTCAATGCAACATGTCTGAATTCAATTTCGAAACAAGCATACCAATCATGATCAACACCATTACATGTTGCAACAATTGTGTAACAGGACATGTGAGCTCATCTTGTTCTTTATTATTGGCAGGTGCCTGTCTTCAAATGCATTCATGACGACATTTCTCTGCTTCAACAGCAACCAAAGCAGACTTGGAGATATTGGACTGGCTGTCTGTACAAACAGCACAGAATGTACAGACAGCTCACAACTTCGAACAGTGCCCTAAGCACTCAATTGCGCTTCTGCACAGATACTTCATTGCTGTAAACACAGAACAGAATACGTATCAAAAGATTGCCAAAGCAGTGTTTACTTCCACAATGACATGGTAGCTCGCAAAAACAAATCGGTCAAAAGGCAGACCAAGTCACCATAACCAAGATCGCGTAAAAACCTGTCAAAAGCATCCTGCTGTGCAATAATTAGTTTCAGTCACTGTCATGAGACTCAACCACAGAGCTGCTGAACAGATATGAGCCCTGGCACGCCTCAATTGCAATGCACCACTGCTGCCAAGAACAGTTGTGAACCTTCTGCCTTTCCAGCAAGCAATTGTCTACCCCAAAGGGCAGAACTGCTGCTGCTGTGAGACACTACTGCTGCGCATCAAGCAGCCAGACTTATTTGATGTTTCCATTCAGGCCGTTGGGGAAGAAACCACCAGGGGTGGTGGAGCTGCCAAGGTACACAATGTCCAGCACCTGAGTGGGTGTCCTGGAGAATGCAACAGCGTTGCTGTCCACAGGGGTCAGGATGTACTCTCCAGTTGTGGCGTTGTAGATGCCCTCGTCGTCAGTCATACCAGCAGCAACAGAGCCGTCCAGAGTCTCACGAGCCATTGCAATGGCATTGACAATGGTGGTCACATTGACACCGTAGGGGGTGACAACGTCACCGTTCTGGATGAGTGCTGTCCTGATGTATCCTGCGTGGTAAGCCTCCACAGCCATAATACCTGCACAGTCACACACAAAGCCATCACACAATATGTCACTGAGAGAACCCTGGCAACAATATGATTGCAATGACAGCATAAGATGATTGACATACATTGGCACAGCAAAACCCTGAGCAACCCTGCATGGCTGTCAGCAGAGCACACAGTGCCTCAAGAAGCTGCTGCCAGTACATGCATCACATCATGTGCATTGTGCACAGGACACCTAAGTTGCGCCAGAAGGCATCAGAAGGCGCTTACCGGCAGCAGCCAACATGTAGTTGGAGTTTGTGAAGCTGGTGAGGGCACCCTTGTAGGCGGTCACACCAACATCCTCAAAGATGAAGGCACCGTGCAGGAAGAAGAGGTCGTTGGTGTATGGGGTGAAGGGAGGTGAGAGGGTGGTGTTCAGGGCAGCGTTGGCAGCAGCTGCAAAGGCGCTTCCAATGTTGACAAGAGGGCACGCCACAGAGGCATTGCCAAGAGCTGTCCTGAGGTAGGCCACGTGAGCCATCTCGTTGTTGGCAACATCCATGGCCAGGCTGTAAATGTCATCGTTGGTGAAGTTGGCAGCCTGGCACCCAATAGGAGCGGGGCCGTTGCCAGTGATAGCTGTTGGCAGAGGGGTGCCGTAGACAGCACAGTGGTAGAAGTGACCCTCCAGGCACTGCAACAGAGGACATAGTGGTCAGTATCACTCATACCTGTAGACCCCAGAATTTGAGTTTCACACCATTACATGTTGCAAACGCTTTGTGTGGACAATGTCATCCTTCAGCAAGGAAGTGCACAAAAGCAGTTGAGGAGATTACAAGCGGGGTTCGTCTATCGTGGAGCTACGCACCTCCAGGTTCAAGGCGAAGTTCAAGATGTCGGCGTCGGTGATGGCCGCCTGCTTGAGCTGCCTCGCATCTGCCGCTGGAGCACTTAGTGCCAGAAGACCCAAAAGGGCCAAAATGCATACAGCCTGCGAATTCAAGTTTGCACCGTCAGTGCCAACACCTTTAAGCCTGTGCAAGTATCTACAGCAACAGGAGCGCTCCAGCGCGGGAGGCACGAGCACGACAAAGACAAGCCCACAATGCATTGTCACCTTCATTTGAGTCTAACGTGAAGATCCAATCCACCTAGTCTGAATCCCGAGGTCTGCAACAAACAGAGAAAACTCGATCTGGGCTGCAGCAGGGACGGTGTGCGACAGATCTGTCCGGAACCGGGACCAACTCGCAAGACCGACAATAGTACCATAAGCCGCATACGTGCAAAAGCGATATCGTCAGGCTGGCAAGGGTGACACAGGAATAACTGAAGCCGCTGCCAGCCAACGGCTAACACAACAAATTGATATGCAGTTGCAGATCTAGAACACACACGGCGGCAAACATTAAGCAGTGGACGTCGGCGCAGATCATAGAAAATTCACATTGATAGTCAATCTGGACAGTAGAACGACAAACTGCAGCAGCAGCAGCACTACACAACGAGGCAGACGAATGTGCAGTGAGTCTGCAACAATGGCGTGCAAGAGCAGTGCAGACACTGGGAAAATGTGACAAGGAACGCACCTGAGAGAATACGCTTACCGCTCCTGCTTGCCTGCCTGAATGTTGTGTGCCAGTTTGAGCAGAGAGAGAGAGAGATTACAATGCTTTAGCCAGCCAGCAAGTCTGATCACATATAGAAGAAGACGAAGGTCAAATGTGGAAAACATCAAGACAGTCTAGAACGAACTTGAAAACCTGCATATGATC
>JAABUP010002038.1_pt1 | contig 40633 bp, 47 predicted proteins | sample 5559201 | NCBI WGS metagenome assembly JAABUP01 (sample SAMN10711887, study PRJNA513373) | rock metagenome | isolation source: Antarctica rocks | place: Antarctica | reverse complement strand
CGTTTTACCTCTTAAAAGTGCTTTGAAACTTTGCATGAATTGAAAACTGATGATGACAATGTAGAACTGGTGATGACGTAACTTACTAACGCTCACGTTCCGACAAGCCAGGTTCCGAGAACTGCCATGATGGGCTGCATATTGCATTGCTGATGCAGACCAGCATCATGCTGTGTTCTCCTTCAAATGCACAGTGCAGCAATGGGCTCTGCCTGGCCAGTGCTGCATTGCATGCTGTGCTGTTGTGGCATATGTGATTTCAGCCTGTAGCTTCAAGCACAACAGGGCACTGTGTACATGTGCAATGATGTGCTGAGCATCGTTGTTAACGCTTGCTTGACAAAGACTCGATGCCTTATCGAAGCGTTTCGAAAAAACCTCAAAGGGGTTTGGCTCTCCTCCTACTATGGTGCTGCCAGTCTGCCAACTTGGTAAATTGTTATACTCCTGAAAAATCCACAGGAGTCTGGAGAGTCAATCATCTCTCCGGCAAGTTCCACAACATTTTGCTTAGACTATTTCCGGGTCTTGGATATGTTTCAGAAGCATGGGTGCTTGTAAAGAATTGCGGGATGTGCAGTAAGCCTCAACAAAATGCGGGACAAATTGAATCTGCTGGCATACATGGTCATAGCAGGAAAGCAACAGGCATTATCAATGGCGAACAGAAAATCAATGCAAGAGGCTAAAAGAAATGTATCTATACAGGATCTGCAATGGTATGCAGCAAAGTGCTGCTTGTAAAAAATTTGAGCACAGGCAAGCTCGTCATCTTGACGAGGCAAAGCTGCTGCCAACTGGTCTAACCAAACAGGAATCGCAAATCATCTTCAGTAAGTCTTCCCAAAGCTTCTGCGTCCTTGCCAACAGTGCCCTCAAACACTAACTGCTTCTTCTCCTGCGATAGCCATCACTTTACAGTCATTTGCTGCAAGTGCAACTTGTGCTAAACGTGCTGCATTGAATATGCTGTTCAGGGACATGCACACCCTTCAGTCTGTCCTGACATAATGTGCAGCGTCTGAAGCTGAGGTACCCACATGATAGGCTTGGATGAAAATGCCATAGCATAGAGAAAGTTACATAATCAACGACTGTGGATGTAACAACAGACTCATACCTGCAGCTTCAGAATTCTCTCCTCAATGCTGCCAGCGATGACAAAGCGTGTCACATGGATGGGCTTGTACTGACCCAGCCTGTGGATGCGGTCCTGTGCTTGCTGCTCAACAGCTGGGTTCCACCTGTCACGACACAAGGCAAGGTTCAAAGTCAACAAAATTAGCCTGATTAGCCTAAAGCGCAAGGCCTGAACCCTAATAGTTGCTATGGATGTCACCTGTCACAACAGCAGGCAAGAGTTAACAGTCAACAAAATTAGCCTAATTAGCCTGAAGCTCAAGGCCTTAGCCCTATTTTGTTGCTACGAACTCCACCTGTCACAACAGCAGGCAAGGCTCAAAGTCATCAGCAGAATTTGCCTCAAGCCCAAGGCCTGAACCCTAAAATCGATATTGCTATAAAATTCACCCGTTACAGCAGTATACAAGACTCACAAAACCAGCAGAAATGGCAGCATAAGAAGTGCCGCCATGGCTTGACCAAATGAGAATGTATGCTAGAGACAGAAAGAGTTGCACACCAGGGGTCCATGAGCATGACGTGTGAGGCAGCTGTGAGGTTGAGCGCAACGCCTCCGGCCTTGAGGCTCATGAGGAAGACTCTGACATCAGGATCATGTGTAAACTTCTCAATCATGCGGTCCCTGTGCTCCATGCTCATGCTGCCTTGCAGACGCACACACTTCACGCCCGTCTGCACAGCACACAGGCCAGGTCAGACCCATCAACCAAACTACGTTTTCTATTTTCAGGACTCATCAGGGGGAATAAACAGACAATGACTGGAATGTCGAAACACACTGAGCACAACATGTGCAAAGACGTGCAAATATATGCTATACTTACTCCAGCATGCAGATGTGTGCTGCAACTGCTCCAGCATACAGATGTGTGGAATACCGATTCCAGCAGGCAGATGCGTGCTGCAACTGCCCCAGCAGGCAGATGTGTGCTGTGCCTGCTGCAGTCTGAAGGACACAAGAGTCAGCATGCAGATCACGCATCGATTTTCTACTTCTTGAATTGGTTTGCGTCAAGCATTTCTTCAACTGTTGGTTTTCTTCCATCGCTATACCTGTTCCAGTCTGAAGGCCATAAGATCCAGCATGCAGATGATGCAATTCTTTCTGTTGCTTTTGAGAATCCCTTTTCTTCGAGTAGTTTTCTGTGAATATCGGTTTTCCACCATTGCTGTACCTGTTCCAGTCTGAAGGACACAAGATCCAGCATGGAGGTGAACTGGCTGAACACGATGGCCTTGGCAGAGGGGTCCGCCTGCAGCATCTTGTGCACTTCTTCCCTCAGAGCCTCGATCTTGGTGCTGCTCTGGAAGTCTGTGGTCTTGATGCGGCTCAGGATGCTGCTCTTCTTGCTGCTCAGAGCCCTCACGGGAGACTGCAGTCACAGGAGGTACATGTCGCGCACTGAATGTTGTCACGGCAGCTTTTACCTAATATCAACAGTAACAGTCACAGTCACAGGATGCATATCTTGCGCACTGCATGTTGTTCATGGCAGCTTTTACCTGCTGTCAACAGCAATGGTAACAATTAACATAAAACAGCAACAGCATCATCAATGAAAGCCTTGCCAACAGTGGATTGCAGCCCACGTTCAGTAGACAAGTGGTACTTGAGAGTGATTTTGCTGTTGTTTCTGTCATGTTCACTAGTACTGTTATTATTTCGGTTCTTCCTCAAACTTATTTTGCTAGTGAGAAAGGCTTTGCACCATGTATGCAACCACCAAGCAGATGCTAGATGATTGCTCTCAGGTCTCACACAGAGGAGCCTGTCACAGAAAGGACACTTGGAATGGCCCATTCATGCGCCCATCATGCATGCTGTGCATCAGACCCACCGGACAGCAGAAGCCAAAAGATATGCTTTGTACTCTCACAAAGGTAAGCTGGCAAAGATAAGCCAAGTGGCATTTGCATTCAAAGCCAAATGGGTAAACAAGCTTTGCTGACAAGCGCAGGTTCAGGGATTGGTCATCATATTTGTGCCACTATTTTATTTTACTTTATTTTATTTATTAAGACTAAGAAAAAGGCAAACTACACGCCTAGCCTTCTCCAGAAGGCAAGTGAGATCTCACTGGTGGATTAGCGTTCAGATCCACAGAGAGAGGCTTGTCACAGGAGGGGCACTTGGCCTGGCCCTGAGCCCCATCCATGTACTCCATCATGCAAGCTCGGCAGAAGGCGTGCTGACACGCGGAAACCACGGGGTCCTCCAGGGGGTCATGGCACACCCCACAGATGCCCTGCAGCAGGCCCTGTGCCTCCTCTTCCTGCAGCTTCTTCTGAGCTTCTGCAGCCCCTGGAGCCGTCGCAGAATGCACCACCAGGTATGGGTGGTCCACAGCCTGCAGGGAGTGACACCAGCTTAGGGACCTATGACTGATGACTGATGTAGGGTTAGCTTGCTGCGGCTTCTTCTGAGCGGCTGCTCCTCTTAAATCTGTTTGTTTTCAGCATCAAGAGCGACAGTTGCATCAGCATGCACTAGGTTGTTGCTGGAAAGCAGTAGACAGCAGGGATCCATGAAAATGCAGTTATGAGACCCAGATACGCTTGCTGTTAAGACTGCTGACAGCTGTATCACCCAGTCAGATAGACAATCTTAACAGTGAGCCAGCTTGTTGCAGAGGGTGCTGAAAAGTGCCAAAAAAGAAATGAGGCATGCACAAAAGCCCTATGGCAGACCGACAATGCTGAGAGGGTCTCGCTGCATCAGACAATTTCAAAACCTTGAGGAGCATGAGCATCCGCAAGGTATGCAGATCTGGTATGCAGGCAACAGGCAAGTTCATGCTGTCTATTGGCCAAATCCATGCAGTCTTTTGGACAAAATTCATGCTGTTGCTAGGCGAACCACCCTCAACCAACAGTGACAATATAAACATGGCCACACACACACACACACATACACACACACACACCTGTACATTCAATTGCACAGGATTGTACAATGTAGGGCTGCCTGTTGCTGATGCAACAAGAAAGGCTGCACACATCCGCGAATGTAGCAATTTGGGCAAGCACCTCAAGGGTGCTAAGGTGCTCATTTTTATTTCCGCACAGCAAATCATTGCAGCAATGCTAATACATGAGACGTATGCCGTCGCGATGCCACTGCATTGCAGCAAGACAGGGCAGCCTGGAGAAAAGGCATGCTGACCTGTCGCAGCCTGATGAGGAGGTCGAAGATGTGGGCGTAGTTGTTGACAACGGTACCGGTCTGTACGTAGGTGGCAAACTGGGCCTGGCTCTGGGTGTAGAGGGCCTCGTAGAAATCATCCTCACGCTCATCAAACTTGTCCTTGCGCAGTGTGATGGTCCTACATGACACCAAAAAGCGCCTCGTTTTGGGGGTGCTTTTGGGTGAGCACACCAGCTTTTTCCTTTTGTTGATTTTGGGGTGAGACAGCAATCTCTATTGTTTTGCTCCAAAGCAACATAAAACCAGGAGCACATGCTCCCTTGAAGGAAAGTGAGCCTACGCTGAGTGATGTGGTGGCAGCAGCACAACAAAGTGCTTGCAAGCGTGCTAAAGATGTCCTCCAAGTGATTTGCTTGCAGGGATTGGTCTGGCTATGGCGGGGGCCGGTGTGACTGTGGTGGGGATTGGTGTGGCGGAGGCAGGGACTGGTCTGACTGTAACGGGGATTGCTGTACCACTGTGGCAGTGGTACAGATCTACCTGACAGGTTGAGCTTCTGTACAAGGCCACCAATGCAAAAGGGCCAAACAGGAAGATCTCAAGCAGCAGACACTCTTCTGACTTACAAGATGTCAGGACAGGCTTACAAACCCAAGTAGGCCATACACAAGTGGGATTGTGCATAGAACCATACTACCAATGATACCCAGCTCTGAAGCAGAATCACATTCTGGCCTGTAAGATGTCCTGACTGTAAAATGCTGGCTCAAGCCAAGCCATTGATACGACTGACTCTCAAGAGCGCAGCAAGATCAGCACAAGGTCAGAACACCTACTGAGGAAAGCATGCTGTGCTGAGCTATGCAGGAGTCCAACAGCGTGCTGCAAGCCTGAAGTGTCACCACACATCATGCGTCGGACGACTTTTGTCTCAACCTCTGTCAGATGTGATTGCTTGTGTCGTGGATGTTGCCGTATGTTATGATAAGTGCAGTGTACCTGGGGGGCAGCTACAACCCTACATTGCACTGTACCCAACCGTACAATGTGCTGTACCCAACCCTTAAATGCGCTGTACCTAACCTTTTAATGTGCTGTAACCCTAAAATGTGGTGTACCCAACCCTACAATGTGGTGTAGCCAACCCTATGATGTGCTGTAACCAACCCTAGAATGTGGTGTACCCAACCTTACAATGTGCTGTAACCCTAGAATGTGGTGTGCCCAACCCTATGATGTGCTGTAACCAACCCTAGAATGTGGTATACCCAACCTTACAATGTGCTGTAACCCTAGAATGTGGTGTACCCAACCCTATGATGTGCTGTAACCAACCCTAGAATGTGGTGTACCCAACCTTACAATGTGCTGTAACCCTAGAATGTGGTGTATCCAAATCTACAATGTGCTGTACCCAACCCTTAAATGCGCTGTACCTAACCTTTTAATGTGCTGTAAACCTAAAATGTGGTGTACCCAACCCTAGAGTGTGGTGTAGCCAACCCTAAAATATGGTGTTCCCAACCCTAAAATGTGGTGCAACCAACCCTAGAATATGGTGCACCCAACCCTATAATGTGGTGTACCCAACCCTAGAGTGTGGTGTACCTGGGAGGCAGCGCCAGCACATCGGCGCACTGAACCTTGGTGCGGCGCAGCAGCACCTTGTCCAGGATCTCGTTCTTCAGCAGCCGCATGGCAGCCCGCCCCTGACCCACGTACCCCCACTTCTTGATGGGGTTGGCCACGTATCTGTTCCACCAGCAGTAGTGCTGCAGCGCTCCATGCCTGCATGCACCCGACCAGGGCTTCAGACGTACCGTACTCGTGGGTACTACGGGTCTACGGTTCTATTCACAGCCATTGTCGGTGTGATTGTCATTGGGGGGCGGTTTATTATGACTGTGGTTGTGTTCTTCCGGGTCACTGTAGAGCAGAGGAGACATAGCTGATGACAGCAAGACTTTGTCAGGATTGAGATCTGACAGTTCGCAGTTGCATCTCCAGCTCTGATGTTCCGTCTGACCTGTGCAACTCAGGTGATAGCATCTGAGCCACAGGCCATTGGTTCAAGTGTCGCTGTGTGTGTCTGAAGCCAACCCTGATTGCTTCATGGCTGGTCAGCTTTGGTCATACACCAGGAAAGCACAAACAACAGCTTGGAGTTGAAGAAGACCTTGATCTTGATTCAAACGACATAAAACTGGTGACATTAGGCAAGTGGCTGAGGTTCTGCCACAGGCTATTAGAGTTGTCAGTTAGCCAAAGCTTGTAGAATGTCTCTCGCTGTCTTTCTCTGCATCGAACCTTGTGACTGCTGCACCAACCCACATGACTACTGCGCCAACCCACATGACTACTGGACCAACCCACATGACTACTGCACCAACCCACATGACTACTGTGCCAAACAACATGATACTGCACCAAACTACATGACTGATCTCAACCAAATGATTCCTGTATACTGATAGATTGCCATCAAAAGAGGCTCACCCACACTCATCACACTTGCGGTGGTTCAGCCTGAACAAGTAGTCCAGGCTCTTGCAGCCGCACTCCTCCCCCTTCTTGTTGCAGAAGTAGTAGGCGTAAGGGAAAATCCTGAGGAACCTGATCAGGCTGTACAGCTCCCCCACCCGGTTCTGCAGGGGGGTCCCGCTCAGGGCCCACTTGTAGCGGCTGTCCAGGGCGAAGACTGCCTTGGCAGTGCTGCAGCGCCGGTCCTTGATGCAGTGGGCTTCGTCCAAAATGATGCGCCTCCAAGGTACCTGTGTAAGGCAAACGCTATATATATATTTAGGGTTTTTAGGGTTTAGGCAGCCCTAAACCCACAGCAACATACAGAATACTCATCCATTCATTCATCAAACAGCCTGTTCATTCATTCCTTCAGTTGCTTTTTCCCAAGGGTCAGATACATACAGTCCTGAGCAGCCAGCTACATAGTGTTCATTTGTAGATTATGTGGTGTCCCCAAAGGTCAGGTATGCACAGCCCCAAGGGTCGGATATGTACAGCCTCAAGGGTCAGGTATGTACATCTCTGAGCAGCTATACAATTCCGGCAGGCAGCAGCTCTGGCATCAGCAGTGATGCAAGAGGATCAAAGGCTCATGCCTTTTTAATCAAACCTCACGCCTTTCCAATCAAAGCTCATGCCTTTCCGATGAAAGGCTCATGCAAAAATACCTTGACCTCACAGGCGTCAACAAACACAGTCTAATGAAAAGGCATACTTTGCAGGATGGGCTGTTGAACACTGATGCATGCCATGTAAGGGAATGGGCCAAAGGGCCAGTGTTTTTGGGTTTATGGGCATGATGAAGAGACTGCCTTGGCTGTGCTGGACGCTTTTCATTGCATGAAGTGCCGTTGACACTGCATGCCTGCATGCCAACACTGCACGTATAATGTATGTTTGGCACCTATGATCATGCAGAGCCCCAGCAGTACTCAGCAGGCCTTGTTATTATACACGCAATCTTGTGCACAGAAAGCAGGCATGGTGTGTCAACATCATGAACCTTGTGCAGCACAGAGAAAGGCTCAGCCTCAGCCTCCTTGCTGTTGCTTTTTCACCCCTCCCCCCCCACCCCCCTCGCCCATGACTGCCTTACTTCACCTTCATACACAGCTTCTGGAGCGCGCAAGCTGGCTCAGAATGCCTTGAAATGCGATGCTTCACAAACCTTGTGCAGCAACGAAAAGGGCTCAGCCTCAGCCTCCTCACTGTTGCTCTTCTTCCCCTTTCCGCCAGCCTTGCTGCTGAACTTCCTGTGTGCGTCTGCAACCATCTGAGCTGCTGATCGGGCAGCCTCATCCTCATAGCCATTGTCGTCAAGGTCGTTGGACTGCTTCAGAGCCTTCTTCCACGCTTTCCAACCATCCTGTGCAGCAAGTCAGACAGATGCTGTCAGGGCATGGGCACCAATGACCATGCAGAATGCTGACTGTGCAGCCTCGTCCTCTTTTAGCTTGATGGACTGCTGCAGAAGAGCTGTCTTTCAGGCTTTCCAACCATCCTGTACAACAAGTCAAGCAGATGCTGCCAGCACGTGGGCACTGATGCCCGACGCAGTATGCTGACCATGCAGCTGACATCATTAAGTCCGTGACACTGTTTGAGAATTTGCTCCAGGCTTTTCAACCGTACTGAAGAGCCAGTCTCATCTGTCTGTGAATGCTCAGCATGCATTTGGAGAGTGAAGCCGTAATTCTGACTAGACTAACTGATGACTGTGACCGAGTGACTACAGACGCAGACACAACAAGCACTAGCCCAGTGGTGTGTGGTGTTCCTTGAGTGGGATGTGCACAATTCAGCAAGTATGACATCTGCTAATCAGCCCAAGCACTACGCACCACTTAGACAGATAGGTGGTCAACAGCATCAAAGCGCTGTGACGTGCAGGCATCAAATAAAGAAGCCACATTCCGGCTTGTATATGTAAGCCCACACACTGTTTTCCTTTGTGAGTTGGTTTTCTGTTGAGCTGGAGCAAATTTGCCAGATTTAGACTTAAGGTTTTAGGGTTTACACCCTAAAATATGCATACCCGCCGCTTGTCCCTGGCACTGTCCTCCCCGCCCTTCTTGGCCTTGCCTTTGCCTTTGCCCTTCAGGTCCTCTTCTTCCTCCTCGCTCTCAGACTCAGCCTCGCTCTCACTGGCCTCTGAGTCTGAAGCCTCCCACTCTGAGCCACTGCCATCATCCTGACATCAGGCAAGCAATTGTTGAGCCCAAGCATGCTAGGGTTTGGTATCTAGGCTTTGATGAAACCCTATAACCCCAAAACCCAAAACATTGAGATGGCACCAGACCAAGGAGGTGCTTTATGCTGTCTCACATGGGCAGAGCATCACGGCACACCTGAAGTACCTTACATGATGTGATGGTAGAACACACTCAGCCCTGATTCAGACCTGCACCTTACTAAGGAGCAAGGGTATGTAGTCATGCAGTGGAAAGTTTTTCAGTCCTGAACCACGATGTCATAAGGTTCATGTGGATGCAAAAACAGGATCCTTGCTGTTCGGGTTTATCGGATGATGCAGCGGGTGATTCAAGCAGTGCAGGGCCATTTGCACCTACCTCTTCCCTGCTCTGCTTGCTCTTCTTCTTGGCAGGGCGCTTGGCAGCAGCCCTGCCCTTGCCTTTACCCTTGGCAGTTGCCTTGCCTTTGCCCTTGCTCTTTGCCTTTGGATCCTCCTCTTCCTCTTCTGCCTCCATGTCCTCTACATGTTCATGTTCATCTTCTGCCTCTGCATTCAGTAGACATTGTCGAAAGGAACATGACAACTTGCCTGGCTGTCTACTGAGGTTTCCTTGAATTTACCACTTGTTCCCTTTTTTGTGAACAGAGCTGGACACCGCACATGGAGTGGCAGTCATAGACAGCCCTTTGCTTCCACGCATGTAAGCAACCCAATCAATGCTGGAGGAAGTCAGGGCATATGAATGACCAGTCATGTTGACCAATGCAGTATCCAATTTTCATTATCTGCATGCAAAGCAACAACCCATCTTTTGCTATCTGCATGCAAAGCAACAACCCATTTTTTATTACCTGCATGCAAAGCAACAACCCATTTTTTTGGTATCTGCATGCAAAGCAACAATCAAACAAGCCCTCCCAGCCCAGCAGTGATAGCTGAATACACTGACAAGCAGCTTAGAGTGTATGCACATGCTGCATTCCCAAAAAAGTGAGACTCACAGATCTGAGCAACATCAGCAGCTTTTGGGAATATGTACATGTTGTATGATGTGTGCATGTTGCGTACAAATCTTTATCAGGGCATATTACATATGTATGTGCATACATATTTTTATACAATTTTACATTGATTGAGGCACACAAGCTTGCATTATTACCAGACTGCTCCACGGTGCTGCCCTTGCCTTTCCCCTTGGGCTTCTTCTTCTGCTGCTTAGCAAGAGCCGCACTCTTCTTCGCATGAGGCCCACAAAAAAACCTGAATAAAACATGCACCAAATCAGTCACCCAGCCATGCCACACAGCTTGCACTGGTCAGCGCTTATTCAAGGTCGCAACTGTTACTCCGTGTAATGGCCCAGATCTGCAAGGCATGAGCCTCAAGCTCAAGCGATCCAATGCTCTGAGTAGTCAGGCAACCCAACAATCCAACTACTCAGGCAATCAGTGATGAAGAACTGAAACAGCAATGTTCACGGCATCTGCCGTGTCGTGTTAGCAACACAATGGCCAAACGCTATGCTGCCCTAACGACAGCTAAACCTGACCCTGTCAAGCCATTCTAACACCCTTGCTAATGTTACCCTCAGATGACACCTGCTATAGAAGCACCATGCATGCTATGCCACGTAGTGCCTTGCTGTGCTATTTTATGCCACCCTGTGTCATGCTATGCCACGCCGCGCCATGCTATGCCATGTATTGCATAATCTTGTGAACCTGAGAGGACCTTGAGCCATGCCATGTCATGCCACGCTACACCATGCTAGGCCATGTTACGCTGTGCCATGCTACGCCACATGTCAGCTGAAGTTTGTGTACTCAAGGTGGACCTTAAGCCATGTGATGCCATACTACGCCATGCTATGCCACGCCAGGCTATGCTATGCCACGCTATGCTATGCCATGCCATGACAAGCTGCCATGCTATGCCATGCTATGCTATGTCATGTCATGTGATGCTATGCTATGCTATGCCATGCCATGCCATGCCATGCCATGCCATGCCATGCCATGCCATGCCATGCTATGCCATGCCATGCCATGCTATGCCACGCTATGCTACGCTACGCTATGCTGTGCTGTGCTGTGCTGTGCTGTGCCATGCTATGCTGTGCTATGCTATGCTATGCTATGCTATGCTATGCTATGCTATGCTATGCTATGCTATGCTACCCATCGTCTCAAATTTGTATACCTGAGGTGGACCTTGAGCCTGTCAGGGAAGAACTTCTTGTTGCAGTGGGCGCAGGGCACCTTGTCCGGCAGGCAGTTCTTGCGGAACTCATTCTCGACGATGCTGTAGGTGGTCAACACAACGTCAGCCTGCTTCAATTCGTCAATGCTTGTCTCCCTCTTGGTGCCATGATACACAACCACCTACAGGAGCAATCAAAAACAGCTAAATGCTTGTCTCATTCTTGATAACTGTCACACAATTAGCTGAGTGCTTATTGCCATGATTCAGGCCCACCTAAAAGAGCATTCAAAACAGCTGAATGCTTGTCTTGCTCTTGTCAACTGTCACACAACTGCCTACACGAGCAATCATAAACAGTCAGATTTGTCTCCCTCTTATTGCCATGATACACAACCACCCAGAAGAGCATTTCAAAACAGCTGAATGCTTGTCTCGCTCTTGTTAACTGTCACACAACTGCCTACACGAGCAATCACAAACAGTCAGATTTGTGTCCCTCTTGTTGTCATGATACATGACCACCTATATGAGCAACAATAGACTGCTGAATGAGGCAGCAGGACCTTTGCCGAGCATGCGCACTCACACTCCCAGCGCCTGGCTTGGGTGTCACTCTATGGCTTTTGAGCTATCTGGGGCTTTACAGCCATACGCAGAATACGCTGCTGACAACAACAGGCGGTGAGTCTGCCGATACTTTCATGACACCTGTTATGTGCTGCTATGTCAAAATTGACATCTCAGCTGGCACAGGGACAGGGCAGCTCAATGGGACACACTGTGTGCAATGTGGAGCTGAACACCTGTTTGACACACAAGGTCAACAGAGTGCAGGCTTGAAGCATGCTGCAGTGCTGATGTCAGGCAGCTTACCCTCAGCGCATTGGGAGCGACGTATCTGGCAATCTCCTGTCGCCATTGGATGACAGCAACCAAAGGGCAGATGACCAGAGTTGCCCTTGAGTAGGGCCCATTGGGCCCTGAGGGGTCAGACCCCTCAGAGGAGGGCCCAGCCACATCAGGAGCAGCAGCAGCAGGGTGATGACAGCCAGAGGCGCAAGGCGAGTGCACATGTGGGTTGCTGCGCTCTGCAAAGCAAACAGTCTGCATTCATACGCTTAGGTCACATATGTCATATGCACACACCGGAGGTGACCGGTTTCAGGACCAGCAGCTGCTGAATGATGATAGCCACAGGCGCAAGGGGCTGCACTGAAGGAGGGAGGGGGTAGGGTGCAACGGAGGTTGTTGCGCTCTGCGACATCACGAAGTATGTGCTCAGTCTTTTCTTGGACACAGACTGGTGTGTATATCACAGAACCAGCGCTGCACACATAGCATGCACATATTTAGTTTCTGGCTTGCAGACGCAACACTATGGTTGCACTTGCTGCCATAAAAAGCAGGTGACCTCTGCTGTAGCTCACCTGCATTGATAGCTGCTGGGGAAGCTGCTCCATCGGCTGCCGCCTCTGCAACAGTGCCTGAACCCATAATCTCGCCTGATTGCTCAAGCAGCACTCCCTCTTCCCCCATGACAACATCCACACCAATGTCTGAGGGGTTAGGGGCGAGGCAGATGGGTGCAGCCTCTGCTGCCTGTGCTGGTTGGTTCAGACGCAGCTTGGGGCGGTCGGTTTGGGCTGGCTTGCTGCGAGGCTCAGGGGCGTTGATGGGTAGGCGAGGGGGTAGCTTGGACATGTCATCTGTGCGGTGTGTCACAATGACTGAGATGGCCTGCAGACGCACATGACGCACAGACAACTCACTCACGGAAGATGTGGCATCGGAGAACTTGCAAGGCAGTGTTCCAGCTATCTTCTCTTGCAACATGGTGCACAATCCTTTCACCTGATCTTGACATCCAGATGACAGACATTCTGACTATATTTAGAGGGGAACAAAGTAGTGAGTTGACAATAGCAACAGTAAGTACAATGCAGGCTTAGCCAACATGCACCAGGCATCAATCATTGGTGAAATGCTTTGCAAATTTGAGCCTGACACATGATCCTATCACTCTTACCAGATGCACATGAGCTGGTGGTGCTGTATTGCTGGCAGAGCAAGACCTGCTCCTTCAATCAACAAGAAAACACAATAGGAGACACGGGTGCAATACTTGATACTACAAGCTCAGGCCTGTCACAAGCACAGTCTGGCTGCTGTGATGGTATAGCATGTGACCACATTACAATAAAATACCTGGATGGTTTTCCCCATGCCCATTTCATCAGCCAGGATGCCTCCCCGGATCTCGCTCCTCTCCTGGGAGACGGCCCAGGCCAGAAACTCCTTCTGGAAGGGCAGCAGGGACATCAGCATCTCGGCCGGGGGTTCCATCTGCTCATACACCTGCACATAGGCACAGGCTAGTTGCACAGGCTAGTTGAGGAGTGTGTGCTGGTGGTAGTGTGGCTGCACCGTATGTGGGCTCCATTTGCTGGTACATCTGCACATTGGCACAGGCCGGTTGCGTACTGCGTGTTGATGGCAGCGTAACTGCTACATACATGGTCATGCTGCCAGGTAAGTGCTGGGGGTGCAATGTTCTCATACAACTGTGCTTTGGCACAGACTAGTTGGCACAGGCTAGTTGAAACGGTACGTGCTGGTGGCAGTGTGACTGCTTGAAACATGCTACAGGGCAGGTGACTGGAAGCTTCTGACAGAAGAGGCATCAATGTCTCTAATGGGATGCATTTTAAACACGCCACCCGTCTGCACATGACATTAGCTTGCACTGGATGCAGCAAGCCAGCCAAGTTTCAGCGGCAGAGCAGTGGCTTGTGTGGGGTTGGGGCAAAAGCAAATGAGTGGATGCACATGATCAGACAGCATAAGAGCATGAAAGATGGGTGCTCCATTATTGTTAAGCCCTCTAAAATGCAGGTTGAAGAGCAGGTCATCGCAAGACAGTGCCAATGCACACAGCACAATGCTAGGCAGCAGCCAGCGCCGCAGCTGGAAAAGCAGCAAAGGCAGCAGCTCAAAGGCTGCTGCAAAGGGCAAAGGCTGCTGCATATCAGCAACGGCATTGTGCCAGCTGATGGCAAACTGTGTGAACACTGACTGTTAGGTGTTATACCTTGCTCTTGACAAGTGCTTCGGGGTCCATCTCCTCATCACTGGGGGCCTCAAAGGGACCCCACATGTTGGAGTTGCCACTGGGTCCACTTTCAGCTGCCTTGTTGCCTTTGCCCTTTGCGGCAGCCTTTGCCCTTCGAGCTGCTGCCTTGGCTGCCTTCTCAGCCGCCTTGTTGGCTGCTGCCTGCTCTGGGTCAGCAGCTGCCATGGCAGCATCCACAGCAGCCTTTGCTGCTTTGCCAGCACCAACTTTCCTCTTCTTTGCTGGTCCTGTTGAACCATGGCTGCCGACTGATACCCAAGCTTTGCATTGCAAAAGCAGCAGTACAAGCTACTAATGAGCGCAGCAGTCATGCTAGCACACATAGATGCTTGCAATGACGCCTTGCAGACAAGAACATGCAAAACATGCTGACTTCTGCAGCAGGTGTTGAAGCACATGCCATGTCTATGATGTGCATACACCCACAACGAGAACACAACAATCAGGCAGTGCTGCTAGTATGGATGAACATCTTTGCCAACAGCATGCAGTGCTCACCCTTTGCAGCTGCTGCCTTTGCTGGCTGCTTGCGCTTGCCAGCCAACTGCTGGAACTCCTCTTCGTCATCGTCAGATGCCTCAGCAGCAGCAGCAGCTGCCTGTGGGGGAGACCTGATGCTGACAAGGCCATCAGGCTGCTCAACAATGTCCAGTGGATCTTCTTGACTGAGATCAATGACCTCGTCCTCTGCTTGCTGGGGCTCAGGCTCCTTGTCAGGCTGAAAGTCGCTGTCTTCGCTGTCGTTTGAGAAATCGAAATCAAGCTCAATCTGCTCTGAGACAGCCTCAGCAGCCGCTGAAACATGCCTGCTACGCATTTTCTGAGCTGCTAAGCCCTGTGCCAGTCCTGCCAGTGTGGAGCTTAGAGGATCAGCTGATGGCTCAGCAGTCTGTTCAGGCACAGCATGCTCAGCAGGTTGTTCAGGCACAGCATGCTCAGCATGCTCAGCAGATGACGCTGGTGCAGCTGGCTTAGCCGCTGATGGCTTAGCAGATCTAGTCTTGGCAGTTTTGGGCTTTGGGGGCAGACTGCGCGTCCTTGAGGCATGAGTGCCAATAGGAAGTTGGCTGCTGGCTGCTCCTGTGTGAACTTTGGGCTCCAAAGGCTTGACTAGATCTTTGGTCTGAAAATCCAGAGCATTCTCATCAATGCTTCCTTCATGTGCCAGCAACTTTTGGTGGGTGCTGTGTGCAGGCTTGGTCTCTGCGTCTTCAAACCCGGCAGCTGAAGCGCGTGGCTGTTGTTGCTGCTGCATGGCAGCTTGCTGAGCAACGCTGCTGCTGTGTCTAGCTTTGGCAGCAGCAGCTGCGTTGCTGGCTGACTCACTGAGCAGACCTTCTGGATGACTGCCTGGTGCTGCAACACCAGCTGCTGCGCTACGAGTCCTGGACATACGGCTCATGCCTGCCACAATAGCAGAGTTCAGGTCAGACCAAGAACAGCAGATGACAGACTTCAGGCAATGTAATGGTGCTGTTGAAAATTTTATTCTGCACCCCAGAATTGTTCGTGGCAGGGAACGTGCAGTTACCAGCTCAACGGTAAAGGTAGAAAACACGGCTAGATCATACACTGTGCTATCTACAGTTGGTAAACGCAGTGTTACGCATGCTGCGTCACATGACATTGCCAAGTTTGAAAGCCACCAGTGCAATTACCTCAGCAAGCCACTGACCCGCTCAACGAAGATTGCGCAAGATGTTATGCTACTTCCACGAGTGTCTGGTCCTCCAATTTTTTATTACGCGCACTCATAGGTGCCCAGACTGGATTTCTGCAGTCAGAAGCAGCACGTGAGGTTTCACAATGATCGATTGCGGTGCTGCGCACGCTTCGTGACGGTTGCAAGAGCGCTTTGTACTCTGTATGATTCTTACGCGACACAGGCCACGTGCCACGTGGGGCCCCTCACCCTGTTGTGTTGCCGCAATACATATCTGCACACCCGGATACTCTGAAACATGCGCCAAGAGTTATGTTGACGCGTCGGCAGACGAATTGCAGCTGCAGAGAGCTGCGCACATCAGCTTCTTGTACACCCAGCTGACCGTGATCAACGCTAATTCGTCCAATCACCTATCTGAGGCTCGGTGAAAGCTTGTTTGGCGACCATTGTAAATATGACCTACAGTGCATTTGACTTTGAATTTACAGGCGAGGTAGCTGAGATCCCGACGTTCGTGTAGCTTGCCTGCATGCAGCATCCGACGACGCAGTTGAACGCAGGCACAAGGAGTTAATTTCAGGTCTGGTACAACTGATGAGGGGAACAAGTTGGGTGTTGTTGGTCATGTCGAAAACACATCCAGTGGCACAGTGACCGGTGAGGTGCAGGGCGAGTCAGAGCCTGTAGCACAGATGAAGGTGAGTTGTAGCTTTCTATGGCGACATTGAATATCTGTATTCAGGGTATCTGGCACAGACTTTCTCGTGCTACGCAGGAGTGGCTACACAGTGGACCTGCTGGAGCCAAGGTGGACAAATGCTCCATTAAGAATGAGAAGAGCATTGACAAACTGACATACATCAGTTTCGAAAGGCATTGAGTGTTCACATTGTGACAGCAGTAAACACTCTTGAGTGAATGCTGGTTGCTTTCAGCAGCAATGGTCATTGGGTCACTGCATGTGCATCTCTGCCTTTGCAGCATTGACCATGACCATTTTCCTGTAGAGTGATGTAACATCTAAGTCAGCAACACCGACTGACCTGAGACTGTGTGTCTTACTTGGATTTCATGATTGGTCTTGTTGACTTACAATGTACGTGTCGAGAACGTTGACCCAGCTGGCGATTGCAGACAAAATTGGCGATCAATTGCATATTTGATCACTTACAGCTTCAAGCTATCACACCAATCACATCTGCAGTGCAATTTTGAAGATAGAGCAAGGATGGCAAGATACTTGTTACCCCATAAAACTGCGAAGTCGATCTGTTGCATTGAAGAAGTCACAACTATGACTGACGGGAGCACATATGCATGCATGGTATACCCACGTAGATGACATAGTGGTAGAAGTGCACTCCCTCAAGTTCAGTCCTTTGATCAGTCCAAGGGTTCCTGCGTGACATCGCATACGTTTTCCGGTCAAATCGTGTCCACTGAGAGAATCACGCTCCTCAGCTGCAGCAGAGCCTATTTGAAGTGGTTGCATGCGGTCAGTGCTGCTCACTTCTGCCTCTGTTCAAAGCCGTCAGCTTTTCACAAGGCCTGCGACGAGCTGCGCTAGAAAGCGAGTGGCTACCATGACATACAGCGCGTTCAACTTCGAGGTGTTTGGCAAGGTATCTCGTTGGCTGTAAACGGTCGGTCAAAGCTAGGCAGTCCTGCATGCATTCAGCAGTGGGTGTTTCGCGTAGCATGTGTAAGCTGAAAATCCCTGCAGTATCGCAGGTGCAAGGAGTGTTCTTCAGAGCTGGGACAATCGAAGAAGCCAAAAGATTAGGTGTTGTTGGGCATGTCGAAAACACCTCAAGCGGCACTGTAACTGGTGAGGTACAGGGCGAGCCAAAACCTGTATCACAAATGAAGGTAAGCCTTTTCCAATGCACCTGTGGTCTCCTGCAGAGGCACAGTTGTAAGTTTTGCCTATATGCAGGACTGGCTGCAACACAAAGGGCCATCTGGAGCCAGAATTGATAAGTGCTCTATCACCAATGAAAAGAGTGATCTCGACAAGCTGACTTACAGCAGCTTTGAGAAGCATTGACACAGCAGGATTTGCTTCTGAGCGCAAAAATCAGTCAGGCTAGCTTGGTGCGCTCAAGCTCATTCAGGGATGGCAAAGCATCCTGTTCGACTGGCACCAGCAGCAGAAGTTACCAACTGTGACCAGCTGTTGCAGTCATTGGACTTTGATACCATAGTGTGATGTTGGCAGTACAAGAGATGTGCATGCTAAGTGTGCTTCCAGTGCAGCACGTAACTGAGTGTCTCATGGCTAACATCACCTGTGTATAATGTGGGAGCATTTTGTTTATTGCCGAGCAGTGCCACTCTTTGCGATCTGGACCAACACTCCAGCATTGCTATTTTAGCCTTGAGCGTTTTGTGTCAGTGTAACAGCAGTGTCAATATGGTATCTACCTGCCACATGTCTTGGTCATACTGGATGTTGCATGATGCTGACTGATAGCATGCAGTAGTTGACTTCCATGTCTCGGCAAGGTATGTATTGAGCCCTCCAAGCTTGTGTTGTGAGCTTTTTTGTGCACGAGAAAGGCTGCAATGTACTATTAAAGTCACATCAGTGCAGGCCTGCTAGACAAATTTCAACTTGAAGGTGTCCACACAAATCAAGCATGCTATGCAACAAATGAGGTGTTGCTCTGCTGAAAAGATGATGTTTGCAACAGCAGGCCATGAGCACGCTATACAAATCACGTAGATACAGGATGCAGTGTGGGCTTTGGTGGCACAGCTGTTTGCTTTCAGGGGTATTTTACTCTACAGCAAAGCTTGAGAGCGTTTGCATAGGTCTGCAGTTCGTTCAAGGCCCTTTTCAAGGCAGAAGCGATTTTCAGCTCAAAGTGTACAATGTGGCACAGGCATGCAGTCCAGTCGGACCTTATGTCAAGGCTTGCTTGCGACAAGTGTCGTCCACTAATTATAAATAGCTGTGGTCATACTACGGTCGGTATGAAGAAGGAGACAACATAGTGACAAGTAGTTGGCTGCACAGGCAGTATCAGCAGGAACGCACCACGCTACACCATATGCATATGTCAGCTGTGCAAGATAACAAGTTCCTGTAGGGCTGATCTATTCTGTGTTGACATTGGGCGCATAGCAAGCTCATTGACGAGGTTACACTCCCAAGCATGCGCTGCAATTTTGAAAACCAAGCTCAAGGCACCTCTACAGGCTTGACTGCTTGATTCACATCTGTCTAGAGAACATAGTCCTCCTTTGTGACCAGCAACTGAACAGCTGGCCACTTGACCTTGATACACTTCACATAAGATTCATGCTCTTCTAAGACACTGTCACACAAAGGAGAGGCTGTAAATCTGATGCGCCGATTGTACCGCAGATCTAGCAGACTCAGATTTGGCCAATGGCCAGCAACAAGCTGTGGCACACCTTGTCTTACACTCATTAAGTTGAGGAAGTTGGATGACAAGTCTAGTATCTCCAGCAAAGGCCATTGCCCATTTGTCAACTGCACCACAAAATCATCTTGCAAACCACAACAAGACAGATCTAGGTGTTGCAATGCTGGCCAGTTACCATCCTGGAATCTGAAAGCAGGATCACCAACGTACAAACCTATGTGAATCCCGCCAAGTGACAGAGACTCCATCCTGGTCAAACTGATGTGAAAAAGCTGTGCAATGGCTGGGGGGACATTGCTCAGACACATAAGCGAAAGCCATCTTATTGGCCAGTGTCCATGAGCCAAGTTCTGCAGGATTGCTGCACTCGCTATTGCGTCCATGCGAAGTGATGTCTCGCATGGCCAGTTTTGCTGCTGTGCAGCTGTTGCTGTTACCGAAAGCATCTCACAACGGACACTCAGGGTGTGTAGCGATTCTCCAAACACTCGCAGCACAGCATGAACTGCTTCCAGCAGAGTGCAGCGTGCAACACATGATGAACCAAGATCAAGCATGCGCAGGGTATTCCAGTCTGTTTGATGAAAATCCTCTGCTGCAGAATTGTCATTGTTTGCAAGGCTCAGCTCCAAAAGCTCTGACCAGTGTCCTTGAGCAAGGCTCCTCAAGTATGTGTATTCAAGACTGTTATTGCTCACATCCAAGTGGGCAAGGAGTGGCCAATAACATCTGACTAGACCCTCGATGTCTGCTACACCCAAGCCGCACTGAGATACTGTCAACTTTGTGAGGTGCGGCCAATTGCATAAATCCCAACATGCCATTGATGTGTGCCTCCCAACTGTGTTGTTGCCCAAATTCAAGCTTGCTAGGGATGGCAAGTGTCCCTGTGCAAGATCTTGCACATCAGCTGGCCCCAGTGAATTGCCACGTAGATTTAGAACAGCCAGGTGAGGCCAGTGTCCACTGACCAGGGCTTTGCACATCCCTGGGCCCACGCCACAGAATCCCAGCCCCAGACGGGTCAGCTGAGGCAATGTGCTTCCGGCAAGATGTTGCATGTCCAGCAGTTCCAAGCGACCGCTGCTGAAGTCAAGCTCCTGTAGAGCATGCCAGGAACCTTGCGCCACTGCTGCAGCCATGGGCCATCCTGTCTGGCGCAGGGCTAATTTTGCAAGCCTTGGCCATTCCTGCCTGACCAGTATGACCACGTCCACTCTGTTCCATAGCTCTAGGCTGGTGATGTTATCATGCACATATTTGCGGAGCTGCCTGCTGGTCGCTAGCAGCGTTCCTATGCTCTGTGATGACAGCAAGCTGAGATCTAGCACCTCAAAGATGGCAGACACCCAATCTGACTTGTTGGGGTTTTGCTTGAAACCAGGTTGGGAGTGCGTCATGAGCGCTTCTTGAAAAGCTTGAAGTCAGTTGAGACTCTGCCAGTCTACCTGCAGGTCAGAAACACTGAATTTTATCCAGCGTCCGTCTCCAGCGGCATGTGTGGCACAGATGGCTTTCATCATAAAAAGCTGCAGCTTTCGAGACGAGTTAACTGGAGCAGATCGCTTCCAAAGCCGTCTGCACAGCTCGTTTGTCCTAAAAGGTCTTAACATGGTTGTGCGCTTTGAGACTCAAACACAACACGTCAGACCCTACTGCTTACATGTCAAGTCTCACCAGTCGCGTGCTTTCAGCAGGGTATGATCTGTCAGACCACGGGACGTGCGCGAGAGCCGGTGTCAGACGCCTCACAGACTCTGGGACCGAAGAGGGGGGGGGGGGGGGGTTTCATGATGACCGCGGCTCTGTGCGGCACACTAGCTTAACCAGCTGTTGCACAACGACTCGTTGACAACGAGACAGAGGCGGGCCGGATTCGCTATTTTGGGAATCCACCGACTGGGGCAACCCCAAGAAGTGTTCGTAACGCTCACACAGATGCACGGATGCAAGTGACATGACCAGAAAATGACCAAGGTCATCAACAGCAACTCCGTTTCCCCGCAGCTTGCGTTGCTGATCTCAGGACGTCCTGGATCAACAGAATGTAGAGGCCTGCCAACTGAACAAGCAAATTCTTCTCAAACAACAACCCTGGAGCTCCAACTTTTGGCTTGAATTCCGACTGTAGAGCCCATCACCAATGCACACGCCAAAAATGAGGACAATACATGGAAGCAATATCCATGGAGGTGCTGCAGAGCAGGCGCTGCGATTGCGTTTTGAATTCCCTCACAATAGTTTGAAAACAGCACATCAGCACATAACTCAAAAGCTTTTGAATGGTCACATGACACCTAGAGACAGCTGTCTAGCATCAATCCCAAGCTTCTTTGCAAAGGCTGCTTCTCCTGCTACATCCAATGCTGCATACTTACCATTTAGCTGCCCATCATCAGAGTCCGAATCAGACCCAGACATGAAGTGCTCATTCTCCTCAACTGCTGCATCAGCCGCCCGCTGTAACTCTTCCTGACACCAGCTGATGAACTCATCCTCCACAATGGCACCGTTGCCATCTTTGTCAACAGAGGCAAACATCACTTCTGCTTGTTCTGCTGTGTACCCTACGATGCAGTTCAATTATTATAGCAGGCAAGCATGCTGTCAAACGCTCAACTGCATGCTGTGCACATCTAATGATCACAATGTTAACCACAACGACATGGACTGATCATCATGATCTGAAGTAAAGCTTGTCGGTCAGGTACATCATGATCCTTGAGAATAATCACAAGACCTGTAACATATATTCTCCGCAACAGATTTGTGGGGACATGTGCAATACAGGGTTTGAGCTGACCATCATTCCAGCAGCAGCTTCTGGAATAAGTTCAGTCAGCTTACTGAAACAAAACTTTGGTCTTGATAGGCCAGGCTGCACTTGTCACTGAAGCGTCTTACAACACAGGAGCGTCAACACCCCACATCATGTTCAAAGAAACACAAATGCACGTGGTGGGTACTGTTGTACAGATTACAAGAGCCGATGCCCCCTCACGGGGTAGGGCCGTAGCCTTGGCAGGACCATAAATGTAAGCCGGCAACCATCGGGGTATGCCATGTAAACAAGGCCAATCATGACTAAAGTAAGTTATTGTATAGATCAGCATTGCACAGCAGACCATTGCGCTGACTTACACAGTCAACATGAGCGATGCAGATTGATAAGTGCTGCATGCCTGCGTTCTGGATGCCCTCGATAAACTCACTCCTGCTGACATCACCACTGCCATCTGTGTCACATTCCTTGAAGGTGGCTTTCATCTCCCGAATGCGCTCAGGTGTCATCGTCACCTGCACAAATGTACACTGACTTTGTCAGCCTGCACAGAGCTGCACCTCATATAGAGCTTAACTGCTGCCTCGTTGTCATCTCCTATACAAAGCTGCAGCAAGCAGATATGCTAGTGCGATGGCATTTCACTGCCTCACTGCAGTCTCACTGTCATGAAGTTATTGGGTGACCGTACGCATCTTGCAAACTGCATACAGTCCTCCTGCAAAGGCTGTCATGGTCATCCCTGCTGACTTGGCTCACAAATGATGTACAAGCAAAACCAAAGTACAAAAAAATACAGAAAAAGCCGCACAAAAAGATGCTTCAACAAAGAAAGCCGGCGGCAATTCTTCTTCGAATTAAAAAAATAAGGGTTAAAAGTAATAAAAAACGATAAATGATGTGCCGTGCATTACATTCTTTATGCATTGAGTCATGTGAAGTTAATAGTCATGCAGTCAGTGATGCTGTGTCTTTGATAGCCTCTGGGTGATGAGCAGGTCAGGGAAACGTCTAATGGGATTCCAAGGAGGTCTGGTTGCGTCTAATGGGATTCTGAGCTGATCTGGTTGTGTCCAATGGGATTCTGAGCTGATCTGGTTGTGTCTGCTTGTCTTATCTCCAGCTATGCAGCCATATCAGTCAATGATGCATGAAATGAGCTGGGCCTGCACACTCAATGCGGTGCTCCAGGATTGCAGCCTGCTCCAATGGAGGCACAGCAAAGCATGCACAAGATTGAACAGCAGTGGTGGACTGTAGATGCGAACTCATACACACATGTACTTGTTCCAGGCCCATCTGTTCTGTCAAAACATCTCTTCCCTTAGGACCAGGTACATATACCCCTGAGCAGCTCCCTGTATGAGATCCTGTTTCGGCAGCCGGCATGCCAACAACGATGTGTGTTGATGTGCTTTACATCAGACATGCAAAGTTGTTTCAAGACGGTGGTGTCACCTTGTAAGTGGCTTTCTGGTCTCTGGCCATGCTCATGAGCTGGCGCACATTGCTCTCTGTGGCGTTGGGATACAGCATTCTCACAAAGTCCTGCACCTCCAGAGAAGACTGAGTACTTGCGGCAGCAATGAGGCAGTATGTCAGCATTGCATTGGCACGATTTATCGCCTTACAGACATCATCATTGCACTTTTTTATGCACACTAGTAATTTTGGAATGCTGTGACATAGCACATCGCCTCTAGATGTGTAGTGAACATCCACTAGTGATTTCTAAATTGCCAGTTCTTGATGGTCATCCTTGGACAGGATAGTATACAGCTTGTAAGCCATGCAGATCCAGCTCTCAACTGTGCATGGATCAAGAGCTCCAGGCTGCCGCCTTGGGAGGCTCCTGTTCTGATTGCTGAAAAGCGTTAAAATTTCTTTTTCCACATGGATCAAGATAAACCCTGAAACGTTCCAGGAGGCACGCTTGCAGCAACAAAACTTTCTCACCTTGAACACAAGGAAACCCTTGCCGGCTCTGTCGATGTTGTTGAATAAGCCCTGTGTAGACCAGAAGCAGACATGAGGCATGCAACTTTTTTGACAACACAAAGTGCAGCAGCTGTTGTCTACTAAGCAGTAGGTGTCTATTAAGCAGTACTTACTGTCTCCTAGACAGTAGTGTTGTCTATTAAGCAGTAGAGGTTGCAGTGATGATCATCAGTGCCCCATGAACGATAGACTCAAAAATAAACCTGCATGCTTGCATGACTGTACACCTCCCCCATGCAGATTCACAGTCATTTTACGTGCATCACACAAACGTGTCAGTGTGTAGATCCTCCTCAGGGAGTTATTACAGGGAATTGGGGCTTGGTTAAGATGCATCTTGACTTTATGCAGCTTCAATCCATGACTGTGCATCCTTACAAGCTCTGCAGAGTAACTGTGTCCAGGGCATCACAGAGTTGCTGTTGCCATCTTGACAAAAGCATTGATCGTCAGTGTGCATTGGTGCTCAGCTCACAAGGAGAGCTTCTGCTTACTTGAGTCATTTTCTCGAGGCGGATGCTGCTTTTGTGCAGGAAGAAGCGAAAGTCTGAGGCGTCGAACTTGCCATCCTGGTCTGTGTCGATCTGCTCAAACAGGTGCCGCAGTCTCTTGGCAGAATTCACTCTGCATGCGTGCATAAACCCATCAACCCTACACTCAAAAAGTTCAGACGCTGCATGCCATACAGAGAAGGACTGCATGTTATTGCAAGCGCTTCTTGGCCAAGTATAAGCTTAAATACCAGCACTGGCCAAGTACAAGTGCCAGCACAACAGGATTTAGCCGGCTTGGTGCTTTGGCCTTGATGTGTCTGAAATGCATTCGGCAGCATGCAGGCATGGTAACATACATGCCAGCATCAGAGGCTCTGATCAAGCCTGTGTAGCTTGTGGAGCCGACCATGCATTTTGAGGTTGTGTGCCATTACCTGACTATGCTCATCCTGAAGGCATCAGTGCCAGACAATGAGTTGAGAGCTGATGAGCCCCTCACGCAGCAGTACTTCTTGCGCCGCTCCTCCTTGGCATTGTCATGCACTTGCTTCATGGTGGCTCCCAAATCTGCTCCGTTGTTGCTAACTTTTCTGGTTTCGGTGTTTTTGGGTCCCTTCGCAAGGTCTCTGAAGCAACTCCGCTTCATGAGAGACTTTGTTGTGAGTGGGCAAGCAGCAAACGGCTATGTACAGCTGGTGACAACTTGAAGGCAGGAGCAAGTTGTTATAAAAAGGACAGTTGACACTGACTTACCGGTAGTACTGAACATACTCCTGCAAGGCACATGAGCAACCTTGCCCGGGTGAGCACAGGTGTACAACAAAGCTGCAAGGGAGCGAAAAATGCAGCGTAGTACCTTGATGAACAATGTTTTGCTGACTGTTCCCTCTGTGTCCAGGTGCAGCGCTTTGATGATCGGCTGCACGTCTGTACCCGGAGCGATATACTGCAGTCATAAAGGTTTGAGGTCTTGATTACAGAATTGCAATCAAAGGCAACCAAAATGCGGACCTTGCTATCTGCAAGAGCGTCAGCGGCGTGCTGTCTCTCGACGATGCCGTAGCCTTTAGCATCAAGGGCCTCATAGATCCTTATAGCTTGAGCCTTTGCTTCCTGCGCTGTCGGGACCAGCGAATTGCCTATCCGGGCACTATTTCGATCGTGATTGAAATGATCTGCGGCCATGTCTGCAGGGCTATGTCCGACAGGTCTTGCTCGACCAAGCGTTACACTGAGTTTGGGCCATTCCGTAACGCCTGGTAGACGGGGATCGTGTGCCACCAGAAGCCTCTGCTTGCATGCTGCGATTCGCACATAAACAACACCCACAGAATAAACCAAGAGGCATCGCAGCGTCATTTATACATGCATATACCTGGGGTGCGCGTACGCAAAGCACGCACCCCATGAGAAAGGCTTCACATGCAGATATGGTTCCTCAGCGATCAAGAGAGCTGCTGCCACGCAGGGGCAACGCTGCTCACAAATTCCTATATGGTTGCACATGCGTATAACACAGCAGCATGCAATGCTCACGGACTATAATTCACGACAGCTATTTTAATCATCAACGGATTGTTGTCATCTGGAGCGACTGTTGGGCTGCAGCAGGGCAGCACTTGCAGAAGCTGCTTTTGGCTGTTGGCGGGGGCTGGGCTGGTGGTGCTGCCTCTTGTGATGGTGACTGCCCTCTCCCTGCTTAACTGGGAAGGTGGGCATCATAGGTAGGTCCTTGGGAAAAGGCGCTTCCTTGAACCTGCACCAAATCTCATCACTATGAGCAAGCCTGCTTCACAGGTACCAGCAAGCCAAATGTTGTTGCTAGTCTTGATGACGCATGTCTGTTTTCAGCCCCTCGACGATGCAATCTGCCGGGATTCGTAAGCGCAGCCATTGCTGGTAATGCTGGGCACACGTGCGACAGCAGTCAAACTTTCAGCAGCACCCCAAGTACCGGTGCATCTCTGGAGGTCAGGAAGCGCTGTTTTGGCTGTTGCTACAAAACTACAAGACGCATGGATTGGAGAGTGCAGTCATCAAACAGTGCAAGCAACACATCCGTCTTGTCTCATGCACAGGTAGAGCAAAGATGATGCTATGTAGCAACGTGTCCCCACAAGTTCTGGCCTCAGCGCCCACAACTCACCATTTATGCTCGAGAGCCTCCTGTGCAGTGGCTCGCCTCTCAGGGTCCAGAGTGAGTAGGCTACTCAGCAGGTCAAAGCCGGCTTCAGACAGTGTGCGCCCATCAAAGTCAAACCTCCTCACCGGAAACTTGCTCTCCAGGTTTGGTGCGCAGGCTGGAAACTTGAACTGCAAGACAAAGCAGCTTGTCAGTCATCCAGCCCCCCACACAAAGTACAGCAATTCATGAGTAAACTGTAGGTAATGAAAATGAGCGTCTGGGGTCCTTGATTGTGCAAAACAAGAAATTCATTGACTTAACAAACATGCACAATACTTTTTTAATAAAGCTTGGTTAAGTAAAAAATTAATACCTAAATGACTGATACGGAAAGGGCACAGGCCGTGGACGACCATCAACTGCAGCGTCACGTAACTTTGAGTCACGACTGCTACTTGGCAGGGGACAGCAGGGCGTGGAAGAGAGAGGGGGCCAGAAAGGGGAGGACGGCGGGGGGGAGGGGGGGGGGGGGAGGGCCAAGTGGTTGCCATCATAACCTGAATGAAGACTCATGCAGCATGGCTTTGCAGCAGATCCCATGTCAGCAAGGGATTTCAAAACTGTAACCAGACGCTTCTTTAAGCCTGCAAGGATTGGATGCTTAGTCCAATTTAAGACTTGACGGCACAGCCCACATGGCAAGACGTCACATTGATGCCTATTGCTGCACTTGTAATGGGGTCAGTCTCTTGCTAATGCGAATGTTTGCAGGTTCTGGTGCTGAGATCACTTCTGGACATGATAGCCTGTTGGCTCTTTGGGATACATTGACGTTACTTACTTCAAGAAAAACATCCCTTAGACAGTGTGAATCTGAATTAAACAACGCCTGGGGACAGTTGAAACGAGTTTCCATGTCGGCGAGGTAACTTGGATCAAGCGCAGCACTGCATGCTGTCACAACATGAGGGCTGCAATTGGTGTCTTACCCTTCAGAAAAACCGATGCCCCCTCATGGGGTAGGGCATTAGCCCTGGCAGGAATGTACATTTATGCCAGTGGTATAACTTGTACACCAGGCCGATCACGACTAAATTGATTGGTGTCTTACCCTCTTGAGGTTTGGCAGGTCCTGGTGTTTGGGCCAGTTCTGAGCAGTGGGGCTGCCCACCAGGTTGAATATCTTGTGAATCTGCTCCATCTCACTTTTGCCCGACAGCAGGGGCGCATTCAAAATGAGCTCCCCCATGATGCAGCCCACACTCCACATGTCAATGGCTGTCGAGTACTCCTTCACACCTGAAGAGACAGACAGGCGATTGAGACTGGCACCTTGGTTTTGCCTGGAAACCGGTTTGAAGATGGTGCATCTGCATTGCACAGTACGAGTCCTGCACCAAACATGCTTACAGCTTTGAATGACCGACAGGTGACAGCATCACTCGAATGGTTCATTCGTGAAATTGTTTCACAGATGGCACAATTGTCTGCCCCTGGAAGTCAGGTAGGTGCAGTCCTGAGGCGCTCCCTTTACTGCTTTTGGCAGTCAGCATATCGACGATGACGAGTATTCACAGCATCATGAGGTGCGAATGTGATATTCCTGCTGCAAAAGGGTGGTGGTCAGTGTCCCTGCAGCAACCAAGAACAGGCTGAAGAGTGGGTACCTATGTGGCCAGGAGGGTCTCCAATCCTCTGGGGCACAGGACGATGGGGGTGGGCTGCCTCAAGTGGGTACCCTGGGCATTATCATGAAGTTTGGCACAGCATGTCAACCTTGCGGTCCAGTACAATTCAAGACTGGAATAGACACACAGTCACTAGTGATTGCACCTTAAAATTGTTGAGGGAAGAGGAGGGAAGGGTGTCAGGAGTGATGCCATGCCCAGCATGGCATTGGTTCCTGTTCAACAAGTCAGGACCTGTGCTACAATGTGAAATTCACACCGCATTGCAAGTATGCTTGGGCACGCATTCATACGTTCATTCACTCATTCATTTGCCCAGCTGACCGCCCTAGGTCTAGTTTCAATGATGTTGCATTATGTGAATGCCAAAACTGTCATATCAGTAAGGCCTTACAGGGACGCACAAGACTTGTCCTCCCACGTACCTAGCTCATCATGAGCTGGAAAGCGTTAGACTGGTATTATTATTACTGTTGCTCGTTCATCTGTTCGTTCGTTTGACACATGTCTTCCCCTGAGCTCAAGTATGTACAATCCTGACTTGCCCTGTATGCATGCATGGCAGCTTGCATGCAACCAGACTGAGGACATACCTAGCAGCAGCTCAGGTGCTCGATACCACAGCGTAACCACCATGTGAGTGTAGGGCCTCAATGGGCTGCCATACTGGCGGGCTAGGCCAAAGTCACAGATCTTGAGGTCCCCTTTGTTGTTGTAAAGTATGTTGGAGGTCTTCAGGTCTCGGTGGATGACCCAGTTGTCATGCAGGTACTTCACACCCTCCAGCAGCTGCCTCACCAAGGTCTTGATCTGCGGCGGCACAGGTACAGCTGAGACAACAGCAGCAGAGCATGCAGGCAGGTACTTCATGTCCTCCAGCAGCTGTCTCACCAGCGCCTTGATTTGCAGTGCCGGAACAGCTGAGACAATGGCAATATGGAGCCCATACTGTTTTTCTTGGGATGCTCAGACCAGCTACAGCTTTTCTTTTCACCTCTGACAATGGTCTTCGAATGCACACGAGTGTCCCTGGTAAATATTTGACCCGCTCCCAAAGACCAACAAGAGCAAAATTTGGAGGAAAAAAAGATTTCTTCGATGTTCTTTGGAACGCAGTTGCTTGTCACAACAACATCCTGAATGCTTTATTGATCTGTGACTCACTTTCCATGGGTCTAGTCGCTTTAAAATGCTACAACATTGACAGCACTACAAGCTGTGAGCTGATGTTGGTAGACAGTGTCTGCCTGTGCTGTTGGTTGACATTGTCTGCTGTTGGTAGACGTTGTCTGCCTGACTGCTGTTGGCAGACAGTGTCTGCTGTTGGTAGACAGCGTCCGCCTGGCTGTTGTTGCTAGACAGTGCCCTGACTGCATGTGATTGAGAGCTTGAGGCTGTGTTGCATGAGCACAACTCAAAACGGATCACTGACGAGGCCAGAAAGCAGCGACCTGTGAAGCCTTGCAGAGCTGAGCCGGAGAGGAACCAGCATGATGATGCAGTCATGCATGTGCCTGCTTTACCTGTGATCATGGCATGCAGCTGTCTGCAGTGGTCAGATGGGCATACAATGATGTATGCACTGCACATCATTTACAACACTGTATACACTATCCATACACTGCAAACAGCTGCATGACATGATCACACGGTCAAGTTGGCACAGGCACAGAGCCAAGACACACAGAGTACACGTGCTTTGTAGCAGACAGGAAGGTAGGCAAGCGCACTGCAGTGCTGGAGTAAGCAGGACATCATACAGCCACTCAGGACTGTGCAAATCTGACCCCAGGGGAAGACGCATATTGAATGAATGAATGAACGAACGAATGAAAGAATGAACAAATGAATCAATGACTGAATGGATGGATGCCTGAATGGATGGATGACTGGATGCATGAAAGAATGGATGCATGCATGCATACAGGAAGGAAGGGAGGGAGGGAGGGAGGGAGGGAGGAAGGGAGGAAGGAAGGTGTGAATGAATGAATGCATGCAAGCAATGCAGGCATACCTCAGACATAGCAAAGAGGGGGTTGGAGGAGTCGCGCTCCTCCATGAGGCCCTTCAGGTCATGCTCCATGAACTCCATCACCATGAACACATCATCCAGCTTCTTGCCCACAACCACCTGTCACACCAAATGCTGATGGCTCAGTGCACAGGTACTTCAACTGCTCCCAGAAGCAATCAGCCCATCAGACAAGCCACACCAAATGCGCCAAAAGTTGCCATGGCACTATCTGTGATCAAAGCAAACATGCACTGCTCAAGGCTGCCGACACGTGTGCAATTCCCACTCAGCTTGACTTCTGAACAAAAGAGCAACCAGGCAATCACACACAGTTGTTTTGACAGGACCTGCATGGCCGACAGTGATCAGGTGGAGACTGCAAAACACGGCAACCGGCTTCGAAAGGTGCAAAATATGGTAACAGGCTTCTAAAAGTGCATGGTGTGCTGGGCAGGATTTGTTCATGACATGCCTCTAAGACTGTCTACAGTTTGGACGCAGATAGTTGTGATCAACACAAGTAGCGCTAAATGATGGGTTGGGGTGATGGGAGTGGGGTGGTGGGGTTGAGGGTGTTGGGGTGGAGAAAAGGCACCTTTGAACAGTAGCCATCCAAGCTGCTCTGGAGAGACAAGACTTGTCCTTGCATGTACCTAGCTCATCATGTGATGCAGACCAGTAAGTGATCAGTCAACAGAAGCACATATAAAGACAGGTTTTTTTGTAGGGTTCACACACAGATATGTGATGTCCATGACAGCAAGGAGAAAGCTTACCTCTGTGACATTGACAATATTTTTATGATGCAGCGCCAGTAGAATATTGATCTCTCTGATGGATGTCAGTGGAAACCCCTCAGTCTCACGCTCCATCTTGATCTTCTTCAGGGCATAGATCTTGCCTGTCTGCTTCTCTTTGGCTCTGCAGCAGATGACATTTGTCAGTTCAGAAACAGTATAATAACAATGTTTACGCTTTCCGGCTCATAAAGAGCTAGGTAAGTGCAGGGTGCGTCTTGTCCTTCCAAAGCAGTCTGTTTTGAGCATCCCTGTAATGTCTACTGATTGACAGCGACCTACATTCGTTGATTCAGAGCAACAGCACATGCTGTAGACTGTCAAATCAATCCTTCCTTCCTTCCTTCCTTTATCAAAGCATATCGCACCCTTGGACCTTTCTTTATTGAATGCCGAAAGGCATGGTCTGTTCTTCTCTTTCCTTCCTTTGATCACGCACATGTCTTTCCATAGACTCAGGCAAGCACAAACCCACATCTTTTCATGTTGTTCAAGACAGCGGTTCGCTGGCATGCAGCATTACAGCCGCCAAGGCATGGATGCCGAGACACAACACTGCAGTGAGCCTGCTTGGGAACAATCAGGCAGCGCAAAGCACAACACCAAGACAAAGCGTGACGCGCACACACGTCACCCTTTGAAACCATGAACCTGCCCCAACAACATCTCTGTAGTCAAAGTACAGCCAAGCAGGCAACGACATAGAACACGGGGCGCTGCAATGATCAACCCTCTGTACACGCTGCCTCAAGAAACCCCACACAAAATCTGTTCCGAAGCGAGTTATAACAGTCAAGCACACAAATCACAAATCACGAGCCTGGGATGCAAACTACGCCTGTGTACCATGCCCTAAGTACCACAAGTATCACAAGAAATCTGTTCTGCAACAAGGCATAACAGTCAAGCACACATATCACAAGGCTGAGATGAAACCCATACCTGTACACCATGCCATATGTGCCTTCATTGATGCCATTGAGCTTCTCAAAGCACTGCACCTCCCTGCACTGTTGCAGCATGCTGGGCCCAGTGGTGACGTCGCTGGCAGGCGAGGCGTCTGAGCCATCAAGGGACATCCTGTCATGCTGATGCTCTGGGGTTTGCACCCCTTGGCCGTCTGCCAGCTCCTTACGCTCCTTGGCATTCAAGGCATCTAAAGCTGCCTCCTCGCCTGATGCGCCCTGAATGACCCAGAGGAATTGTGTTCACAGGGGATCCCGGTAAGAACTGTGACATGTACAGAATGCACAGAAAGTGAGAACTGGTGACAAAACGTGAGAGTCAGTTTAAGATTGGGATGTTGTTTGTGACCGGCAAACCCTTGACAGTATCAGGTTGTGCTACAATGGCAGCAGTCGCATTGCTGAGAAGGCTCTGCAAGGTCCCTAAAAGTAAGCAGCTTGCATGATACCTTGTCAGACTCAGCCTCAGCAACATATGCGAACATTGACCTGTGCAACTGCAGCAGACTTAAGCACAAGGACACACAATAAGCATGGCACCTGAGGCCTCGCTGGAAGGACTCTCATGAACGCAGCAGCGCACTCTCACAAACAGAGCAATGCACTCTCATAAATGCAACAGTGCACTGTGACACAACCTGATCCTTGCAGCAGGTTGGCAAGTCAAGTCAAGATGCAAAGCGTACCCTGACAGGAGCCTCTTCAATCATCGCAGCCCATCTGCTTGTGGGCGCGGGCACCACCCTTTCAAGCACATCTGCAAGGGCGGAATCTGCATTGCCTCCGGTAGTCATCACAGCAGCTGCCACCGTCACTCCATGTCCTAATGACATTGACATGCTGGCTGACGTCACTTCAGTGATGACTGCCCCAGAAGCTGCTCCTGCAGGTGCATGCAACAAACTTGAGTGAACTTCAGACTCAGCCTTGTGTGCACCTATACATCGGCATGAACAGGAATTAAGAGAGCAGCTTGGAGCCTGGCTCTTGTCAAATGCCAAGACAGAGTCAATGCAGACCACAGGTAACATCTAAGCCTGAATTACTGCTACTAACATGCACAGCCAGAGACCTGCTGTCAAGCAGTCAGTGCCTCGACAGAAAGGGCCAATAAACGCGAGCCAACAGGTATCAGGTTCACGCGACGCTAGCCAGCTCCATCCAGACAGGCTCATTTTGAGCACTACAAATGTAGTGGCTCAACTTCTACTTGACAACGTAGATGATGAATGATGATGTTGCTCACCAGCCTCATCATCACCAGAAACAGAAGGCGAGTCCTTCATGGCAGCAGGAGCATCAGGATCTATGTCATCCCCATCGCCCATTTGCCGATCTTGGAACTCCGCAAGCTCAGCAGCTGCCCTGCCTGCTGCGTCCACAGCTGTGGCGGCGGTCGCAGGTGAAGGGGGGGCTGAGGTCTGGGGTTGGGCTTCCTGATGGGATCTTGAGGGGCGCCTGGGGGGACCAGATGCTTGAGAAGCTACATGCAGACACACACACTGTTGTTGAATGGCAGAATCAGAATTGAAAGTGAGTTTGCAGGGTGCAAGCTTTTCCCGCCTTCCTCACCTCTATAATTCAAGCAGATGGTGGCATCCACATCATGCACAGCATGAGTTCCACAGGCTTCAGTGACCACCAACTCTGCCCAAAACATGGCAGGGCTGTCAGCCAGCAGCACTCAAGGACATTGTGCACCAATGCAACTTACTGACGTTGTTGCAGAGCTGTTTGCTGAACTTCCAAACAGTGCAGAACATCAGACACATGCCGAGTGAGACATACCAGGGCGCTTGCCGCCTTCCTGCCAAATGATAGGGGGATGCTTGCGTTTCTTGCTTGCCTGCTCTGACGCCACAGGGGGCGGAGCCGGCAGCTCACCATCCTCAGGGTCTTCAGCTATTTCTGCAGCTGTAGCTGGTACAGGGCTGACGGCTCCCCTGGCCTTCAAGAGCTTGGCAGCCTCTAGGGCAAAGGCACTGCAATAAGATACATAGTGTCAGGCGAAGGTGCAATGCTTTACAAGCAGCTGCATTCACAGGGGACATGATGCTGTCTCAATGTGGTGGCAAGCGTTTGTGATTGATGCTGTGTAGTTGCAGGATGCTAAACATGTGCGCTGGGGACTGTTGCATGCCGTCGTCGAACGACCTCAACCATTTGTCATGAGTTGACAAAGCAGCAGCACGATTGCCTGTAGCGGCCAACACATGCCATTCAAGCTTGAGTTTGCAAAGTTGCATACTTACTTTCTGTGACCAGCTCCAAGCACGCCTGCAGCTGGCTTTGCTGGAGGTGGTGGTGGTGGGCCAGATTGGGATACAGCAGAATTACGTCCTGAGGCAGTAGGACGTCGATGCCTGCACATGACGAGTCAGCTTAAGACAACCAAGGGAGTTTGCTTTGACAAGAGCTGGTTGCAGTTTTTACCGTGAAGGAATTACTGACCTCAATGCGTCAGGCTGTGCATCTGTGTCCCGGCGTACAGCGTCTTGAGCTCTTGCATCTCTGCTATGACTCCTGCAGTGAGAGTCTTCGTTGTTAAGCGCTGAAACCCGCAACAGCTTATGCTGTTGCGATAACGACAAGTGTTACGGAAGATACCTGAACGACAAGTGTTACGGAAGATACCTGCTGTGACTGCTGTCATGACTGCGATGACTGCCTGTGGTGCGATGATCTTTGTTGTCTCTATGCCTATCTCTGGACTCGTCTGCAGGTGGCATACAAGCCAGTTCCTTCTAGTCGGTTCCTAGACAAGCTGACCGGCCGCAGTATTGGCGGTCACGTTCCGACAATGGCTTGTTCTACTAATTAGGAGTGGATCAACAGTGTGGCAACTGGCTTTCAACAGCTTGCGTATGCAGCGTTCCACTTGATCACTGCTGAGGTTACAGAAGCCGTGCTGACGGGTAACGTACGCACGCACGTATTTACGGAATTTCATGGTCATCTTCTTCTTGAGTACGAATTCGTCAGATTGCTTACCGTTGCTCAATCACTTTGGTGTTCAGATGTTGTTAATGACGATGCTCCCTGTCGCCAAACAGCGTTGAAGGCGTCGGCATGGGATGCTGCTCTGTCACACAATAGTGTCACAACCTGATGGCAGAGTGGCAGCAACGCCAGGAGCGGCCTTTCGAAGACGATGAGCTTCAGAGGACTCAACTTTACGCCGCTATTCAAGCTGCTCAAGCTCGGTTGATTGATCCCTCGGTGTTGCGCCGTGAAAAGGATCTTGTCAGCCAATACTCAGGGCGCAGCATATCTTCGCGAGAACAATATGGCAGCAACACCCCTCAGTCTCCGCGTACCCTGTTCGGGCAAGGCTCTCTTTACAGAACCAGGAGCGCTGTCCGCGGCCCAATCACTGACCGCCGTGGTTTGGGAGCTCTGGCACCCTTTGTTTTGCCTGGGCTTCTCCGGAGGCAATCCATGGGGGTGCCTCTGGAGTCCCAACTATCTTCTCTACAAATGTTCTCAAGCCAAAGCTTCAATGACAACTCACCTGAAGTCCTGGATCGCCGGACATCAAGCCTTCCAGCAGCACCCAAGCGCCCCTCAGGTATTGTCTGTGTGACTGTGCAGCACAAGGCAACGTTGCCTTGAGGCATGCTTAGCCACGTCTCAGCCACTTCCCTCACTGCTCAAACACATACTACACACCAAAATGTATACAGCCTGGGACGCCCTTGCAAAAACAATTGGACCAGCTGGCAGAGTCTGCTGCACCACTGCTTCGCCAAATGCATGAAGCCGCTATGCATGTTGTTTACCACAGGAGAGAGACAAGGAGCTTGGGAGTACCCCACATATGAGCCAGACTATCTGAGAAAGGCCAGAGAGCAGCAGCCGAGGCGCAGCAGCTTGCAGCGATTGCCCTCAGAGAGACACACTCGTGGACGGCTTGGCGCAGTGTCATTTCAGGACAGGGAAGAAGAGTCACACTATATCCCTGTTGACTTTGGTTGTAGAAGCTGGTGGAAAAGGAGAAGACGAGTATGCCTGGTATGCAGAAATGTGCATGCCCATTGCTGCTTGAGCTTGTCTTAAGGTACAGCATGCCACTGTCATGTTTTGTTCATAACAGCAGTATGCCAAACAGTGAGCCCAATTGGGCTTCTCACATGGCTCATGAGGACCTGAATCTGCATGCAGTGTGTGGAATGTCTGCATGATGTGATGAGGTGCATTAGAAGCCAGACCAGCAATTGCCTGTCGTTTGTATGCTGGGCTGCCTCTCTCACACACACACAGACAAGAAGCGCTTGTTCAGCAGCCTGCATGCTACATCATGTTGCGCAAAACGCTGTGACATCGCTTGACTTTGACTCCCTTCTGGAGAAACAATAAGTACCAACGCCATCAGGCAAGTCAATGCCGCAAGTCTTGAGGTGTGTCCAAGCTTCCCTTGACTATTCAGACATTGCCAGACTTGGCTCGCTTGCCATGTGTTGTGCAGGTGCTGCTCATCCTGCTGATCCTCCTAGCTCATTCTCTGTTGCTCCTCGTCGCCGGCTTTGGCATAGCGCACCTCTACTTTGCCACTAGCATGGACCACGGCCACCTGACTTTGAACCAGGCGTTGCATGTATATCAGCACAACTACACCAACTCCCTATGGTTCCTGGGAAGGTATGCCAACCCTTCCTGCTGATATGTGTTACATGTACATCTGTGCCAGCACATGCCTTTTGTGCACACAGGTCCAGCAACAGAGTTTAGTCACCCCGCAAAACCAGCTCTAGCTGGGCATACTGCTGACATGCAAGTCTGTGCTCATGGTCCAGCAGTACACAGCAGTGACTCCAGCAAGTCACGTCTCTGATAATGTGCCGACTGCTGACAATCAAGTTGCAACTTGCATAATGCATAATGTTTGCACCACACCTAGCCTTTGCCACACACACCTAGCGTTTGCTGGAATGTGTGGTCATTGTTATCACTATCATTACTAACATCATTATTAGTATCATTGTTGTTATTATATCTATATTTATTATACTTATTGATTGGTATTATCGTTATTAGTATTAGTATTATTATTATTGTTATATCTATTATTATTATACTCATTGTTGTTGTAGTAATTAATTGTAGTGTCAATAGCGCAGGAGTGTTCATGCATGGCTGCTCAGCGTGACTCAAGCGCACAAGCTACACACCTTTGCAACTGTTTAGTCAGTCACAGGCTATCACTGAGCAGTCAAGTCCGTATCATATCAGTGTGAGGCAAGTCATCTGCGTGTTGCAGGCAGCAAGACTATGCAGCAGATGTGCGAATAGCTTCCCAGGGAGCGTCTACCATTCCCAGCGAAGCATTGTCCTTTGGGGAGTATAACTCCTCAGATGTGTTCCAGTCTCATGCTCGTGTCAGTGCTCAGTCCAATGGAACCCTGCAGCTGCAGTCTTCAGACCTGAGTATGCTGCCCAGTCTAGGCACGGCTTCTTTGGGATCAGGTACACCTCCTATCACACAAGACATATCTTCCCAAAAAACTTTCTTTGCAGAAACCACTTGTACTCACCAAGACGCTTGGCCAATGTGACTGCACAGACGAGCAGCGGACGATAGCATGAACTGATATCATCATTATCCTACACCTTCTCGACTGAAAACCCGAATCGACACTTGTCCAGCATTTCTGGAATCATGTCCGACATGCTGGTGTTGCTCTGCATATGCTGTCAAAAGCTGACTTTGACTTTGTGCAACATGCTCTGGTGGGGCTGCCTACCTCACCTTCTTCACAAGGAAGAAACACCTGATGCAAAGCCCCATGCGTTGTTGGGTTTAGGTTTGCACCAAGAATGTGCGTTTTCTGGAAAGAAGAATGATATGTGCATATCAAAGATGTTGCCTGCACTCTTGGCCTTGCAACTCAATGGCCCACTCCACAACCAGGCTGCTGCCTGGCAAGGACATGGCATCTTTTTGAGCTCGTGAGCCATACAATATGAGCAATATTAGTGCAATGATACGAGCGACATTATTGCTGGCATGCAATTGACAGCCAGCCTTTGCAGCACCTATGCAGCTTCCAACGTCCGCGCTGCCTAACTTCTGAATGTGGATGTCACATGTTATGTCATTGTCAACGTCAGTTGTGATGATTGACAAGCTGTTCTGATATCCTATCACTATTCCTATTGTTGCTGTCAACGTTATCATCATCGACGTTACCATTGTCAGCTGACGTCAGAGCGACGAGTGAGTGCTTGCAGCTACTGAAAGGGTTTACCCTAACCCCTGAACCCTGACACAATACTCAAGCAACTTCTGACTTTGTGCTTGGCTGGGACAGGATCTTTGCCGGTAGATTTCACGGTGTATGGCAACATTTTTCTGCGACCGGTGGCTTCCACCGCTGTACCATCAGGCAGACGGCGTCGGCAGCTGCTGCAAAACACCGCCGAGGCACCTGCGCCAGGTCTGCATCTTGACAATTCCTGATTATCACGGCATGATAAGTCATGGCAACTGTTCTTAACAATGTCAACATCATTGTTGTTGTCACCATATATTATCATCACCATCAATGTTGATGTTGTTTTCATTCTCAGTAAATCATCAGCATTAGCATTATCGCTATTGTTATTATCATCATCATAATCATCATCATCAGTGCCATCACTAGCATTATCATTCTCATCATCATCATCATCATTTTTAGTGTTGCTATCATTATCAATATCATTGTTGCTATTGCTATCATCATCAGTATCAGTATCATTAACATTATCATTATCATTATTTGTCTATCTGGTCAGTCACTGATATCTTTTTGGATGAAATTCATTACCAGATTCTGCATCTATGTTGTGCATCCATCATGCAGTCATTCTGTCCCATTTGCTGTCTTTTGCAATGTATGACCTGCCGGGTTGCAAGCTGCTGTGACAAAGACTGTCCCTCTTTGTTTGTTGCCACCTGCTGCATTTGCTGGCATTTGTGTATCTGCTGATTTTTGACGCAGAGTATCTTGCTGTCACTACCAATGAAACCATTACAAACTCGACCTGGGTTGACACGACTGATGGCAGCGCCCTGGACGCGGAGCATTCCGGCTTGTACATCTACGGCGGCAATGTGTCCACTGAATTGGTGGTCGACAGCGGTAGTGAGGAGGTAGCGCTGAAACGCGTCTATTTTTTCGTTGACTATCATTTCTTCTTCTTCTTATTCTTCTTCTTCTTCTTCCTTTTACGGTGAGATGATAAAGTGGGCTCACGCCCACTGATCTGCATTCTGCTGCCAGTCTGATGTTGCAAAGTTCAGGAGAGATGCCTTCTTGTGGAGAGTCCTGCTGTCGCAGTCCACTTTCTGCTTGATCTTGCTTCTAGCTTCTGCTTTCTTGCCTTGACTTCTGTCTTCAGCGTTTGTGCTAGCCCTTTGCCAAATTTGCATGTGATCATTTCAAGCTTTCATTTGCATGATTAAGAGCGTCTCTTTCTTGCGACTTGCATCTGCATTGTTCACTGAGAGCATCTGTTTCCTACATACCTGCATCTGCACTGTTCACTGAGGGGTCCATTTTTTTGAATACCTGCATCTGTACTGTTCACTGAGAGCATCTCTTTCTTGCATACCCGTATCTGCACTGTTCACTGAGAGCACACCCCTCTTGCGTACTCGCCTAACCAGACTGCCCACCTTTCCAATCCAAACCTTGCTCGCTCTTCTACTCTTTCATTACCTGCATCAAAATGGCTCATACACCTGCAGTCATTGCTGCACACTCACAGCCCCTGTTTGCATATTGTCATGCAATCAATCATTTGTCCACTCAGTCATTCCTTTGCTCAATCAGTTAGTTATTCCTGCAGTCATTCGTTCGCTTGTATGTTTGTTTGGCCATGCATGTATGCCCCCGAGGTGAGGTATATACAGTGCTGAAAGTATATTAACAATAATAATAATAATAATAGTAATAATGACAATTTAACGCTTTCCAGCTCATGATGAGCTAGGCACGTGCATGACAAGTCTTGTGTCTCCTGAAAACATCCCTGTATGATTGCAATGCACTTCTGTACAATCCAGTGTGTACTGCCTGAGCACAGCCTTGCATGAGAGTGGCTTTATCAAGGACTGCTTGTCTGACTGCTGCTTGCCCACCATTTGACATTGTAAGGGTTGACAGCAGCTGGCAAAGTCCAACATGCAAACGTTGATTCTGCTGTCCCACATTCTCTCTGCATAGTCCGCCCGTGCATGGCAAGCAGCAACTAACTTCCTTAGTCACTTGCTGTGACTCTTCACGCCATAAATTACAGGTTTGCTGGTTTGTTATTGTTTTTTTCCATTTACCTTCAGTCTGTCTTTCTTAATTTTATATCTTCTCGAATCTATTACTTATTTTTTCCCCATT
>JAABUP010002037.1_pt1 | contig 40665 bp, 43 predicted proteins | sample 5559201 | NCBI WGS metagenome assembly JAABUP01 (sample SAMN10711887, study PRJNA513373) | rock metagenome | isolation source: Antarctica rocks | place: Antarctica | reverse complement strand
TGGAATATATAAAAAACCAGGATGAAGATCCAAAAGACGAAGACTTTACAATTAGTGAATAAGCTTAAAGTCGACTTCAGTCGATAACAAATCTATCGGCCTTCAGCCGATAGTAGTTTAATTCCTGGATAAACTGCTCAACTGTCCGTGGTTTCCTGCTCAGGATGGTTTCAAGCACCAGGGAGTTTCCGCCTGAAAAGCCATATTGGTCATATTCTTTATACATGGCGATTAAGCCATCCCGCAGTTCGCCTGGTGGTATTTGTGCCTTTTCAGCCCATTGATCTGTTGGGATATCGCCTGCCTGAACAGTTTTTCCAAGTGCCACGCTCATCAACTCAGCAAGGTCAACCAGGCTAAATATACCTGGCGAGCACAACTCGAAGGTGCCGTAAGAAAGTTCGGAACCCGTCATTGCAAGTGCAGCCGCTTCTGCAACATCCCGATAATCTACATAGCTCATTTTAGAAAATTTTGAATAGGGCATATTAATCTGGCCTTGCTCTTTAGCACTTTTCCAGGTATCGGCGAGCATTTGCATATACATAGCAGGCTGAAGAATGGTATAATCCATCCCGGATTGGTACAACGCTTCTTCCGCAGGCCGTTTGTTTGCATGATTGACCAGGGACAGAGACGGGTGATAAACGCTGGAAAAAACGAATTTCTTTACACCGGCCGCATTTGCTGCATTTACCATATTGAGCCCATTTTTTACTTCGTTCTGAAAAGCCGGATTAATATGAAACACACCGTCCATACCGATTGCCGCTTTACGCAGGCTTTCCTCGTTTTTAAGGTTTCCTATCACCGTTTCGTCCGCACCTTTTTTCCGTGCTAAATCTGCGTTTGCTGCGTCTTGCACTAATGCGTAAATGGTCACGCCCTTCTTTTTCAGTTCCGGGACTACCAAACCCGCAAATTGTCCGGTAGCGCCTATCATTAATACTTTCATCTTTTTTTAATTAGTTATTGTTCGGCAATTCCATTAAGAAATTCAATAATTTGTTTTGTTAAATATTCCGGCTGCTCAACTTAAACAAAATGCACACAATCAGAAATTGCAACCATCAGCCGTTCTGACATGTTCGTAGCAAATCCCCAATTTCCGGTTAGCCCAAGAAATCCGGAGGATATACTTTTTGTCCGTGCTTTTCCGCGATTGCCTGCAGTTTCTTCCCTTCTTCCGGGTTCATTGCCGGCGGAGGCAAAAAGGTACCTGTCGATACCGGTTTACCTATTTCTATGAACATCTCTTCCAGTCCGGAAGGAACCACCACACAAAGCAAGTGTGCCGTTTTATCGGTTTTGTTTTTAAACTGATGTACGATCCCGCCTTTAGGAATAACAACAAATGAACTTTTACCTGCGGTGTAGGAACCTGCTTCGGATTTCACCTCTACCTCTCCGTCAATAACGTAAAACGATTCCTGAAGGCCAGCGTGTGAGTGTGGGCCAGGGCCACCGTTTGGCGGTATCAGCATATCAATAGTGGAAAAAGCACCATTTGTTTCTTTACCTGAGATCAAAATTCGGTAAGTATCCCCAACTACAGAAACACTTTGTCCTGCTTGTGGCCCAAGAGTAATTGGGGGCCGGTTTTAGATTTTCCATAAAATTTATATGATTAAATTGTAGCCTGTTTAAAATTTGTTCAATATGTTCTCTATGCTTCTTTTCTCGAAACCAAATATGTTGATGTAACACTAAGGGCGTGTTTAAGTTTTAATCACAAATATTCTTTGTGCTTCTTTTATCAGATAAAAACCTAAGCGTCCTGTACTTTTTAAAATTTGATCTGTGTGCAGATTTTTACCCGATAAAAGAAGCATCCGGAAAATGTGCATGGATATAAATATTATGCAAGAAATTATTCCTCCTGAAAAACATTATCTCCAAAGTGAAAGTTGTTGATTGAAACAGATGATTTGTGAAAAAAGACGAAGTAAATAAAGGGCAGCCGCCTACATCAGGCGGAAGTACGAGCCGGCGTAGTTTCCTGACTAAAATTGCGGTTGCCGGTGCCGGATTATCTTTAGCTCCGCTAATTAGTTCGGCTGCTGAAAAAGAAGCTGAAAACGCCGCAATAACTCCGATCGAAGTAAATAGTGTAACGCTAACGATCAACGGACAGAAAAGGACTTTAAACCTGGATTCAAGGGTAACGCTGCTGGACGCTTTGCGGGAAAAACTAATGCTGACCGGAACCAAAAAAGGCTGCGACCACGGCCAATGCGGCGCTTGTACTGTTTTGATGAACGGCAGGCGCATCAACTCCTGTTTAACGCTGGCAGGTTTATGCCATGATGCAGAAATCACGACGGTGGAAGGTTTGGTAAGCGGCGAAAAGCTGCACCCGATGCAGGAAGCTTTTATTAAGCACGATGCTTTTCAATGCGGTTACTGTACGCCCGGACAAATTTGTTCGGCAGTTGGTTTGGTAAAAGAAGGTCATGCCAAAACCGATGCAGAAATCCGGGAATCCATGAGCGGGAACATCTGCCGCTGTGGCGCTTACCAAAATATTGTGAGCGCTATTAAAGATGTACAACAAATTAACGCATAAACTTACCGGCTAAACTTAATTATGGAACCATTTAAATTAGTTCGGGTACAGGATAATGCTGCTGCTATTGCTACAGCTTCCCCGAAAGGCAACAAGTTTATTGCCGGCGGCACAAATATTATAGATTTGATGAAGCTGTATATCGAAAGCCCAAAGCAATTGGTCGATATCAACGCATTAAACCTGAACCAGATCGAAACGCAAAAAGACGGCAGCGTGAAAATTGGTGCTTTGGTAAAAAACAGCGATCTGGCTTATCATCCAATCATCAGCAAACAATACCCATTTCTTTCTGAGGCCTTGTTGTCCGGTGCATCGGCGCAATTACGGAACATGGCTTCAGTTGGCGGAAATTTGTTGCAGCGCACACGTTGTTATTATTTTTATGATACTGCTTTTCCCTGCAATAAAAGAGAACCTGGTTCAGGCTGTTCGGCCATACCGGGATTTAACCGTAATCATGCTATTTTAGGCACGAGTGAACATTGCATTGCTACAAATCCCTCTGATATGTGTGTGCCGATGGCTGCTTTGGGTGCAACGATCCAGGTAGAAGGCCCGAAAGGCGCAAGAAATATTCCTTTCGGAGATTTTCATTTGGTTCCCGGTGAAACACCACAGATTGATACGGTTTTAAAACAAGGCGAACTTATAACAGCAGTTATTTTGCCGCATTTGCCTTTTGCCGCAAAATCACATTATTTGAAAGTGCGCGACCGTGCTTCGTATGAGTTTGCTTTAACTTCCGCTGCTGTTGCATTGGATGTCTCTAATGGTAAAATCAACGCTTCCCGCATCGCTTTGGGCGGGGTAGGAACGAAACCTTGGCGGTCTTTGGCAGCAGAAAAAGTGTTGAACGGTGCATCTGCAAATGCACAAACTTACCGCGCAGCCGCAGAAGCAGCTTTGGCAGGCGCAAAACCACATAAATATAACGCATTTAAAATTGAGCTGGCCAAACGCACGATAGTCCGTGCTTTGGAAACAGTGGGAGGAATGGTATGAACGAGACAGTAGGAAAACCGATAGACCGTGTTGACGGAAAGCTGAAAGTAACCGGCGGTGCTACGTATTCAGCAGAATTCAATATTAAAAACATGGTTCACGGTGTGGCTGTACTTAGTACCATCACCAAGGGCAGGATCAAAAATATCAATACCAGCATTGCAGAAAAATCTCCGGGCGTGATTGGCGTGCTGACTTATAAAAATTCGATGCAGTTGCACACGCCAACCAGTTCTGATCCTGGTGGAGGCAGGTATGCAGAAAAAGATTTACTGCCATTGCAAAATGACCGGATTTTTTACGATGGGCAAATTGTGGCTGTGGTGATGGCAGAAACTTTTGAACAGGCCGAACACGCTGCTACCTTGGTAAAACCGGATTATTTGGTAGAAGAACCAATTTTTGATTTAGAAAAAAATATCCTGAAAGCTTACAAACCAGCTTCGGGCTTAGGCGGAGCAGAAACACAGGTGAGCCGCGGAAATGCAGATGACGCTTTAAAATCAGCTTCGGTCAAAATGGAAGAAACTTATACTACGCCGGTATATCACCACAATGCGATGGAGCCACATGCTACCGTTGCTTTATGGCAGGGCGATACGGTATTGTTTTATGATGCCACGCAAACTGTTGCCGGTACCAAAAGCCTGATGTCTTCTATGCTGGGCGTTCCGAAAGAAAAAGTAAGGGTCATTTCTTATTATATCGGCGGTGGTTTTGGTTCTAAAGGGTTTTCATGGCCAAACACCGTATTAGCGGCCATGGCAGCCAAATTGGTCAGCCGTCCGGTGAAACTGGTTTTAAGCCGCCAGCAGGTGTTCACCAATGCAGGCCGCCGCTCACAAACGATTCAAAAAATATCCCTTGGCTCTGATCAAAACGGAAAACTTTCGGCTATTAAACATGCCAATACGGTGGAATCTTCTTTTGTAGATGAATTTGTAGAAACAGCCGGTGTGGCCACCTCTATGATCTACAGCAGCCCGAATGTTGATGTGAGCCATAGTTTGGTCCGTTTAAATAAAGTAACACCCTGCCCAATGCGCGCGCCAGGCGAAGCGCCAGGAACTTATGCGCTGGAAGTGGCGATGGACGAACTGGCTTATCAATCCAAAGTTGACCCTATCCAGTTGCGGTTGGTGAATTATGCGGAAGAAGAGGAACAGAAACATAAAAAGTTCTCCTCCAAAAATTTAAGGGAATGCTACCAGAAAGGTGCCGATATGATTGGCTGGAGCAAACGCAAACCGCAGCCCAACTCAATGAAGGAAGGCAAAATGCTGGTTGGTTACGGTATGGCTACAGCTACTTATCCCGCTAACCGAAGTGCTTCTTCTGCAAAAGCAGTTTTATTTGCAGACGGACATGCAGAAGTAATGTGTGCCACGCAAGATATCGGAACCGGTACTTATACGATCATGACCCAAGCTGCAGCCGATGCTTTTGGCTTGCCAATAGAAAAAGTGACAGTGAAATTAGGAGACAGTGAATTTCCAAAAGGTGCCAATTCCGGTGGTTCGCAAGTAACGGCAAGTGTTGGCCCTGCTATTCGGGCAGCTTCTTTAGGTGCCGTTAGTAAGGTTGTAAAAATGGTTGTTGCAGATGCAAAATCACCTTTGCACGGCCAGAAAGAGTATGATATTGTTGCTCAAAACGGTGGCCTGTTTTTAAAGGATAAAAACAGTATCGGAGAATCTTATGTTGATATTTTGAAACGTCAGGGTTTGCAGGATGTACGCGCCCAGGCCACTACAAAAGTTTCTACCAGACAGCAAACAGAAGCAAATCCGGCAGCAGCAGGAAGTGCTGAAAAGGAAATTGAAGATGAAAGCAAAACCAATCCGATAGTTCAGGAAGATGAAAAATTAGACCGTAAACCTTTTGCATTTCACTCTTTCGGTGTCCATTTTGTCAAGGTTTTGGTTGATCCTGATTTAGGGACAGTCCGTGTTGACAAAGCCATCGCTGTGATGGATGTCGGCACGATTATGAACCTAAAAACTGCCAAAAACCAGATCATGGGCGGGATGGTTTTTGGAATTGGGATGGCTTTGATGGAAGAAACTCATTATGACCCAAACCGTGGCCGTCCCGTTACTAAAGATTTAGCTAATTACTTAGTTCCGGTTAATGCCGATATGCCGGACTTTGAAGTTGAGTTTATCAACAAACCGGATACCATTATTTCTCCTATCGGGGCAAGGGGTATCGGCGAAATCGGGATTACCGGCATTACTGCTGCCATTAACAACGCCATCTATCACGCGACCGGCAAACGAATACGTGAATTACCGGTTACGCCCGATAAACTTTTATAAACTAAAAGAAGCATTTTCAAATTTGTTCTTAATCCTGAAAATGCTTCTTTTACTAACTAAAATCTTAAACAAATTATGTCCGAACTTCAGCGTTTGTTGACTGCTTATGACAAGCAGCATAATTCCCAAAAACCTTGTGCTTTAGCAACCGTAACGGAAGTGGAAGGCTCCTCATACCGCCGGCCTGGTGCGCGGATGCTGGTAACGGATGACGGACATTTAACAGGAAGCATTAGTGGCGGCTGTTTGGAAGGCGATGCACTTCGCCGGGCAAGGCGCGTAATGTTGACAGGCAAAAGCGAAATTATTGTTTACGACAGTACCGATATTGAAGAAGATTTACAGCATGGCGCGCAGTTAGGCTGTGAAGGCACAATCCATATTTTGTTGGAATCAGTTGATTACTCTGACACCAATAACCCAGTGGAGTTACTGCGGAAGACTTCCCGTCAGGACAATGCCGTTGTTTTGATTACGATTTTATCTGCTAAAAACAGTATCCAAGATTTGGTAGGCAAAAGGTTTTTGATTACCAATAATAAGGAGCAGCAAATGAACCTGACCGGAAACAGTTCCGCCGATCAATTGATTTTGAATGATGCTTTGGAAATTTTAAGTTCTGATCAATCTTTAACACAGAATTATTCAGTTGGACAGGAAACGGCACGGATTTTTTTGGAAGTAATTTTGCCTGCGCCGCAACTGACCGTTTATGGTGCCGGCAATGACGCACAGTATTTGGTGCGCATGGCTGTTGGATTGGGCTGGCGGGTCCATGTCATAGACGGCAGGCCCCCGCAAGCAACTGTTCAGCGTTTTCCCGAAGCCGAATCAGTGCAAATAGTTAAGCTGTCGGATTTGGAAAAACAACAATTTTCTCCCGGTTATGCTGTTTTGACGAGCCATAATTATCACTATGATTTTGCTGTTTTAAAGCAGTTAGCTTCTTTTAAACCGGTAAATTATATCGGCATTTTAGGCCCGCGAAAAAAAACAGACAGACTGCTGGACGATTTGCGAAAAGCGGGAATTGAATTGACCGAGCAAGAAAATAATCGTTTGTACGGCCCGGTCGGGTTAAACATCGGGGCAGAAACAGCAGAAGAAATTGCAGTTTCTGTAATGGCGGAACTATTGGCAGCAAGGCACAAATGCAAAGCTGGCTTTCTGCGTGAACTGGATGGCCCAATCCATAACCGTAATTTTATTGTATCAACATAAATTTGAAACATCAGCAACGATCTCCTGAGCAAACAATAGCCGTAATCATCCTAGCTGCCGGTTCATCTTCCCGTTTAGGAAAACCAAAGCAACTGCTTGATTTTCAAACTGAAACATTTATAAAACATACGGTAAAAACAGCATTGCAAACGGCATGTAAACCCATAATTGTAGTAAACGGTTTTTTGCAGGAAGAATTGAATTTGGAGATGGAAAACCTCCCGGTCAAAGTTGTTCATAATCCTGATTGGGAACAAGGAATAGGTTCTTCTATTAGGGCAGGAACAACAGCGTTAAGCAAAATAGAAAGTTCCGATCAGATTGATGCCGTATTGATCTTACTTTGCGATCAGCCTTTGATAACTGCCCAACACTTAAACCAGTTGATCACACAATTTTACCTGGATAAAAGAAGCATTGCGGCAACAAATTATGCAGCTATTCAAGGCGTACCGGCTATTTTTGGCAAAAGTTTATTCCCGATATTACAAACGCTGCCAGGAGATCGCGGTGCACAATGGCTTTTTAAGGAATATCAGGATCAGTTGACCGTTGTTCCGTTTGAAGGAGCGGCAATTGACGTGGACACCGAAGATGATTATTTACGGTTGCTTAAATTATCCGAAGAACAGTAAAAATAAACGGGTATTATCTTATCACTCCTGGTGTAAGCGGAGCAGTATCCGTGATTGACAAAACGCTGTCCACCACAAAATTACTGACACCGCGCCAGGCCAATGTGCCAATGTATTCTTTGTAATGCAATTGGACAGTTTTGCCGCTGCTATGTTCCAATTGATTAAAGATGTGTTCATTACTAACCGAAAACATAAATTCATTGGAAGAAATCGAACCTTGTGTTGTTCCCGAACGAAGCCCGGTCTGTATCAGCCGGCCTTCGTTCGTTTTAAAAATATAGCCTTTTTTAACCATATAATTTAGTTCTCCGGCTTTTACACCTTCCCCAAAAACAAAAAAGTAACGGTAATAAATAAAACCTGCCGCTACCAGGACCAAGACCAGCGAAATAATGGTTACATACCGTTTCATAATATTTTGTTTGAATTGATTTTTATGCAGGTAAAAGAAGTATCAGTTAAAGGTAACTATTCAAATCGAAAAATTCTGTTTAAAAACTTAAAATTACACCGCTGCTTGCCGTTAAGGTAAGGTTTAAACCCGCGTGAAGATCGGTTGCAGAAAACTGTCTTTTGCTGAGAAGATCGGTAAAAATATAATTTCCTGTTGCGGATAAATTAAACCGGTCCAGCAGATCGTCTGTAAATTTAAGTTGCAATTGCACTTCATTCCGGTTAAAATTAGCAAGGATAAGCAACCGGTCATGACCTGTATAACGCAGAAAAGGATAAACTTTGTTGTTAAAACCGCGCTCTTGGTCATTCAAATAAAGCAAGTCATAAAATTCTCCGCTTTGGATAGCTTCATGGTTTGCGGTTATTGATAGAAGATTGCTGTAAAAAGAGCACAGGTTTTTTTGCCTTTCGGGAAGTTTTGCACCATCCATTTTACCGCCGTTCAGCCATTTCTGGTATTCGGGCATTGCGCAATAATCAAAAATAGAAGTCCGCCCGTTGCTGGACGAAAAACCAGTTGTGCCTTCTGCCGGTTCGCCTACTTCCTGCCCGCAATAAATCATTACAGGCCCGCAAGAAAGTGTTGCCAAAACAATCATCGCCGGAACGGCCAACCAGGCATCACCGGCAAAATCTTTAGAAGCAATCCGCACCTCATCGTGGTTCTCCAAAAAACGAAGCATGTGCTGTGTAAAACCGTTTTGCTGGTGCTGCCACTGGTCGCGGATTTCATGAACATTAGCCTCGTATTCATTGCAGGTCAGCTTTTTTAATGTATCGTACAAACCTACCTTGTCATACAAATAATCAAAGCCGCCTTCAAAAATATATTGACGATAGACTTGGGGATTGTAGGCTTCTGCAATAAAAACAACTTCAGGATATACTTCTTTTACCTGTGCAATTACCCATTTCCAAAATTCGACCGGCACCATTTCCACCATATCGCAACGAAAACCATCAATTCCTTTTTCGGCCCAAAAAAGCAGGATATGGCGCATTTTAAACCATAAGGGCGGGATGGGACTAAAGTATGTTTGATGTCCATTTACATAATCCACGCCATAATTCAGTTTGATAGTTTCGTACCAATCGGTGATAAAAGGTGCTTCCGAAAAAACATCGTTGCCGGTTGCTTTTGCCGGAAGCTCATTAAACATACCATCTTTCAAATCACTTTGAAACTCGCCCCCGCCAGGATTTACCTCTCCCGGAACCAGAAATTGTTTGCCCGGCAAATAGTAAAAATCGTTTTGCGGACTAAAAGCCAGGTTGTTGTCATCCTCCTGCCCAATATCTTTTACATCCGTAGGTTTTGTATCAGAACAATAAGTGCGGGCAACATGATTGGGCACAAAATCTATGATCACCTTCAACCCGTTTTTGTGTGTCCGTTGAACGAGCGCTTCAAACTCCTGCATCCGTTCTTTTACATTAACGGCTAAATCCGGATCCACATCGTAATAATCCTTGATGGCATACGGCGAGCCTGCACGGCCTTTCACCACATCTGGGTCGTCTCGTTTTATTCCATGATAAGAGTAATCAGTCATAGTTGCATGTTCGATCACGCCGGTAAGCCAAACGTGAGAGATGCTTAGCTTTGTGATTTCCTGTAGGGCAAGATCGTTGATGTCGTTAAATTTTCCGCAGCCGTTTTCCTCAATCGAACCATAGTATTTGTTGGTTTGGTTTTGGTTGCCAAAAAGCCGGACAAACAATTGGTAGATCAGCAATTTTGTGCCGCTTGAAATATTGTTGGATGAAGTATTCATAATCAAAATACAATTAGCGATACTGTTTTTAGGGTGATAAAAACAGTATCGAATGGATCACAATTAGTGTTGACTGATAATAACTTTATGATGGCCAAGCATATTGGCCTCCTGTCCGTAAACAATGGCTTTAATTTCCTGATCAGATTTATTGCTGACCTGTACTTTGCCTGCGCTTACTTTTATCTCCAGCAAAACGTTTCTAAAATTGATATGGAAGGAAAAGTTCTGCCATTTTTCCGGTAAAAACGGATTGAAGTTTAACTTTCCGTCCTTCACCCGCATTCCGCCAAAACCTTCTACCACAGACATCCAGGTGCCGGCCATGGAAGTGATATGGCAGCCATCTTCCGTATCGTTGTTATAATTATCCAGGTCCAAACGGGCAGTACGCAGATAAAACCCGTAAGCCTTTTGTTCATCGCCTAATTTTGCTGCCAGGATGGAATGCACACAAGGCGAAAGGGAAGATTCGTGCACTGTCCGCGCTTCATAGAAATCAAAATTTCTGCGGACAGTTTCCAAATCATACCGGTCCTGAAAGAAATAAACCCCTTGCAAAACATCGGCCTGTTTAATAAAGCAGGAGCGAAGGATGCGGTCCCAACTCCATTTCTGGTTGATCGGCCGATCACTTTCCGGCAAATCTTTCACCAGTATTTGTTCCTTGTCCAGGTAATTGTCCTGCTGCATAAAAACCTGATGGGTCTCGTCAAAAGGAAAATACATTTGATCTGCAATTTTATTAAATAGAACCGGTTCTTTTTCCTGATCAAATTTTACTTTAGAAAGAATAACTTTTAATGTTTCAGGATCATTCTTTTTAACGGTCTCAATTGCTTCCAAAGCATATTTAAGGCACCAAGCGGCAATTGTATTCGTGTACCAGTTATTGTTGATGTTGTTTTCGTATTCGTTCGGGCCGGTTACGCCGAGCATCACGTATTGCTGCCGTGCTTCCGACCAGTTGACACGCTGTGCCCAGAAGCGCGCGATCCCGATCAAAACTTCCAGCCCGTGAGAAGCCAGATAAGCTTCATCACCCGTATAATTTACATAGTTAAAAACAGCATAAGCAATGGCTCCGTTGCGGTGGATTTCTTCAAACGTGATTTCCCATTCGTTGTGGCATTCTTCGCCGTTCATGGTAACCATCGGGTACAAGGCCGCCCCATTTTTGAAACCTAATTTCTCGGCATTTTCAATCGCTTTTTGCAACTGGTCATACCGGTAAACCAGCAGGTTCCGGGCAACTTCTTCCCCTGCCGTTGCTAAGTAAAAAGGAATACAATAAGCTTCTGTGTCCCAATAAGTTGAGCCGCCGTACTTCTCGCCGGTAAAACCTTTCGGGCCGATATTCAATCGCTTGTCTTTACCGGTATAAGTTTGTTCCAATTGAAAAATATTAAAGCGGATAGCCTGTTGTGCTTCCGCGTCGCCTTCGATCCGAATGTCGTTCATCTGCCATTTTTCCGCCCAAGCTTCGGCCTGTTCTTTCAGCATCAGATCGAATCCTTTTTTGCTGATTTTGTCTAAAGTTTCGGCAGTTAGTTTTTGGAGTTCTTCTTTTGAGTGATTTAAGGATGAAAGGTTAGCAGCATATTTATAAAGCGTGATTGTTTGTGCTTCTTTTACCGGTGTTTTTATCGCAATCCCGGTAAATTTTTCACGCTCAACTTGGTTTGGTTCCAATTTTAGGGTTTCGCCATCCAATGAAACAGAAAACCGCATTCCGGTACAAACCACAAAAGCGGTTTTCTTGGTTTGCATTTCCACAAAGCTTCCATTATCATAAAAACCGCGTCTGGTTTCGTCCCAAAACTTTTCATCGTAGTTAGAGTCCTGGTTTTTTATATCACCATTGATAAACGGCATCAGGCTGATCTCTCCTGAAAAATTAACTGGCGTTAAAGCATAACGAACCGCTCCGCATTCATCATCAGCCATGCTGCAAAAACGGGTGGCCTGCACTTTTACTTCTTTGCCGGAAGCAGTTTTAGCTTGAAAACTCCGTTCCAGATAACCTTGCTGCATGTTCAGTTCCCTGCGGAAATCGGAAACCTCGCATTTTGCCAAATCCAGGGTTTCGCCGTCTATTTTGATTTCTATTCCGGCCCATTCGGCAGCATTCAAAACTTTTGCAAAGTATTCCGGATAGCCGTTTTTCCACCACCCAACGCGGGTTTTATCTGGATAATAAACGCCGGCTACATAGTTTCCCTGCAAACTTTTTCCGCTGTATGTTTCCTCAAAATTTGCACGCTGACCCATCCGGCCGTTGCCCAAACTAAATATACTTTCCGAAAGTTCGTGGTTCGCGGCATCAAAACCTTGCTCAATTATTTTCCATTCATCTATTTGCAAATACTTTTTCATGTTGTTATCATAATGTATTTAATTTTTCCAGGCTCATCTGGTCTAAACCTGAAATCACCAAATTAGCTTTGTTCAAAATCTCCTTAGAACCGATTCCAACTACTTTCATTCCGCCTGCCAAAGCAGCTTCCACACCGGCAATTGCATCTTCAAAAACTACACAATCAGCAGGTTGCGTTTGCAAAGCTTCGGCCCCTTTCAAAAAAACTTCCGGGTCTGGTTTGGCTTTGGTAACATGGTTGCCATCAATAATGGCATCAAAATAAGGTGTCAGATTAGTCTTCTCCAAAATAATCCCGGAGTTTTTGCTGGCCGAACCCAATGCTGTTTTTATGCCTGCTTTTCTTACCAGTTCCAAAAATTCCCTGGCGCCCGGCAAAACCTCTTCCGGTTTCATTTTGCTGATCATTTCGGTGTACCATTCGTTTTTACGGGTGGCAAGTTCTTCTTGTTCGGCTTCGGTTTTAGTCACGTGGCCAATTTCTAAAATAATTTCAAGTGAGCGCATCCTGCTCACACCTTTCAACCTTTCATTGTCGTGGAGTGTAAAATTGACGCCCAGCTCATCGGCCAGGCGTTTCCAGGATTTAAAATGATACACGGCCGTATCTACAATTACGCCGTCCAGGTCAAAAATACAAGCTTTAACGTTCATGCTGTTTTTATCGGATAAAAATGAAAATAATCAGTTATAAAAAACCCGGACACTTCGCTTTTCTTGCGCTGTACCCGGGATTAAATTTTATCAGTAAGGTTTCTATAAGTTTTTGTTTACCTGCTTGTGGTTCAGTTTAGCTTCGATAGCTGCTGATTGGTTTCCGGAGTAAGTACCGTAAGCACTTACCAATGTTCCCTTTAAATTATATTTGTCTGAAGAAATAGCGTAAAGGATTGACATGTCCGAAGGGTTGCTGGCCCCTTCAAAACGATAGAATTCATCAATTTCAAATTCATCGACCGCCATTTTAATATTTTTTTCCCGGCACTGCATCATATCAACATCAACGTTAAAATCTTCAGTGTATCCGCGTCCGATTAGATCATTTAAGGCGTCTAACAAGGTTTCATAATTTTTCATGATAATAGATTTTGCAAAGTTTTAATAAGATTTTATAATAACAAATTATTATCGCTGATCTCGCCGCGCCCGGATTTGAAATGAAAATCAATTTCTTTGTCGATAGCGTCTTTTAAAGCATCTTCTTTAGAGTCGATGTATTTTTCGTTGGCTTCCTGGTTTTTGGTGATCATATCCAAAATCCGGTTTTTTTCACCTTTGATAAACTCTGCCGATTTATCAATAGGGTTTAAAGAATAGATCGTCAGGGCAAAATAATCGCCATGATCAGTCAAATAAACTTCTTCCTTCGGATAAGTGGTGGTGTATTTGACGGTATCAATTTTACCGGAGTAGGGAACCGTATAAATAGCGTAATACAAGGTTATATAGTCGCTCGTCAAACTGCTGTTCATATTAGTGCCCAAAATATCAGCAGCTACGCTTTTTTCAAACTTAAACTCCTGGTTTTGTACGCTAACAGAAGATGTTTTAATATCAAAATCACCAGATTCCCAACTGTCGGAAAGGTCATCGTAAACGTCTTCTTTGATTTTATTCAGTTTGCCGTCTTCCAAGCTGTTGGAAAGCCTTAATGCTTTGATCATTTCAGGAAGTTTTTGAACGAGGGCCTGGTATTTTTCTTCCAAACGGTGTTCAAAAAGGGTGAATTTTGTTATACTCATTGTTTTACGGATTATACTGTTGTTAGAAAAACAGCCATTCAGCATTTTAACCTATTTAGGATTATTATGTTTGAGAGCGTGTTTAAATTTATACAAGAAAAAATGCCAATGCTTCTTTTACCTGATAAAAATTGGTGTCTGCACCGGTTTAAATAAACCAAAACCAAATGCCTGCCATTTTTTAGGTTGTAAAAGAAGCATAGAAAACATATTGAACAAAATTTTCTGATCTGGCTTGTTTTTTTTAATATTAGAAACATCCGCTCATCGGATAAGTTTAATTTAATGATCAGCACGCAAAAGTAGCTGTTAAAAAGAGTATTTGAATAGATTAGAAATTAAAATTACCTTGTTGGCAAAAATTTACAAAACATCCGCTGCAAAAACCAAACCTATATGCGTTTAAACGAATTTACAAAACGTCCGAGAATAGTAATTGTGGGAGGTGGTTTTGGCGGGATCGAACTGGCCAAATCCCTGAAACACCTGGATGGGGAAGTGCTTTTGATCGACCGGCACAACTATCATATTTTTCAGCCGCTGCTGTACCAAGTTGCAACCGGCAGTATCCAGGCAGATTCTATTGCGTTCCCGCTCCGAAAGATCTTTAATAATCAGGAAAACGTAACGTTTATTTATGCTAATGTAATCAGTATCAATGCTGCCGGCAATACCATCCTGACTTCTGACGGGGAGGTTTGTTATGATTATTTGGTACTGGCGACCGGATCAGACACCAATTTTTTTGGCAATAAGGAGATTGAGCATTATGCCATGCCAATGAAAAATATCACGGAAGCACTGAACATGCGCAGCCTGATCCTGCAAAACCTGGAAGTGGCTTTTTTGGAAGAAGACCCGGAAAAAAAGCAGGCGTTGCTGAACTTTGTAATAGTAGGCGGCGGCCCGACAGGCGTAGAGCTTTCCGGTGCCATTGCTGAATTTAAAAACCATGTACTGCACAAAGATTATCCGGAACGGCGGGAAGAAAACATGAAGGTTTATCTAATTGAAGGGAAAACGGAATTGCTGGCTGCGATGTCGCCGGAAGCTTCTTTTCATGCTAAAAAAAACCTGACCGAAATGGGCGTGAAGATTTATAACGATGTGCATGTAAAAAGCTATGACGGCGAGTTGCTGACGATAGATAACGGGCAAACCATCCGTACCAAAAACGTGATCTGGGCGGCAGGTGTAAAAGGTAAAGTGCCGGCAGGTTTTTCGGCAGGCGCACTCACGAAAAGCAACCGGGTACAAGTAGATCCTATCAACCGGGTGCATGGTTACCAGAACGTTTTTGTGATTGGTGATGCCGCAGCCATGATCTCATTGGAAATGCCGCAAGGGCATCCCGGCGTAGCACCGGTAGCAATACAACAGGGGACGCAGTTAGGGAAGAACATCATCAGGATGGTAAAAGGAGAACCTACAGAACCTTTTGTTTATAAAGATCAAGGTTCACTGGCTACCATTGGAAGGAACAAAGGTGTGGCCGATCTCGGAAAAATACATTTGCATGGTTTGATCGCCTGGCTCATCTGGATTTTTGTCCACCTGATGTCTCTTGTTGGGTTTACCAACCGCCTGATCATTTTTTTTAGCTGGGCATCCAGTTATCTTACTTATAACGGAGGCAGCAGGCTGATCATCAGGCGTTTTGACACTAAGGAAATGAAAATTGATTCGGAAGCAGATTGATAATTACCAAAATTTATTATTTATTCTCAGTTTCAGATGCTTCTTTTACCGGCTCTTTTTCTGTTTATTTATTTGAATAATAAACATAAATATCGCGCTGTGGAAAAGTGGTTTCTATTGCTTTCAAATAAAAATCTTTATAAATAGCACTCTTAAGCCGGCTTTTCAGTTCAGGCCATTTTCGGCTTTTGGGCATGGGAATACGGATCGGAAAAAGAAAAAAGCCAATCAGCAGGAAGGACGAAAGATTGGCTTTGCTTATTTTACAGGTAAAAAAACAGTATTGCATGGCAGCAATTTATGTGCATGAAATTTTTGCCTACCCAAATGCAATAGAAAAAGATTTAGCTGCGGGGTTTAAAACCTTCAAACTCCATCATCTTTTTTTGCTCTACTTCCGGGATTGGAATTGATTTATATGCCTTGTAATCATAATGGATACAAACCGTTTGGCCGGTGGTACAAATTTGTTCTTCCCCGTTTTCATCAACTTTTACTATGATGTAATCAATGTCGAAACTGCTGTTGCCAATCCTTGAAGTACGCACGTAGCAAAAAATCTGGTCGTATAATTTTAGTGGTTTTAAATAATTGATCTCTGATTTTCCCAAAATGATGTTGGTTTCTTTCCAGTCCCACTGGATAATTTGTTTCCAATAATTGGTACGGGCAATTTCAAAGTAAGTCAGGTAAACAGCATTGTTTACATGTCCGAAGCCATCTAAATCAGAAAACCGGATATAAATAGGTGTTTTAAATTTGTAATTAGAAGGTATTCCATTCATTTTAAGTCAGTTTGTCTTATTAAAAAATCTATTAATGCCAATATGTCATTGATAGCAATGTTTTTAGCGGATGGTACAAGGTTTGAAGAATCGGTTATAAATAGTTAAATAAACAAAAAATAAAGCTATAAAGATATGACACTTGTAAAATTTAATCCGGCAAAAAATACATCTTCTGTTAACCCATGGTTTACCGATGTGTTTGAATCTGTTTTTAATGACCCTATCCTGACTGATCGTTTGCCAAACCGTAACCCGGCAGTAAACATTGCAGAAACTGACGGCGATTTTCAAATTGAACTGGCTGTACCAGGAATGAAGAAAGAAGATTTTAAAATCAGTATTGATAAAAATGTTTTGAGTATTTCCTCAGAAAAGAAAAATGAAAATGTACAGGAAGGCAAAAAGTTTAGCAAACGCGAATTCAGCTACGCTTCTTTTACCCGTTCTTTTAATTTGCCCGAAACCATTGACCAAAGCAAAGTAGATGCTGCTTATTCGGACGGCATTTTGAAACTGACTGTTGCTAAAAAAGAAGAAGCAAAAGTACAGTCCAGGGAAATTGCTGTACAATGATTCTAAAAGTTTAGTTTTTTTTGGTTGATAGTTTAGTTTGATGAGAGGGTTTGTGCCGAAAGGTGCAAACCTTTTTTGATTTTCATTTTAGGTTAATTAAATTAAACATTAAAAAAAAGCGGTTGTTGATACAGAAACAATATTTCAAACATGAAAAAGTCTAATTTAATTATGCTCGCGTTAGCAGCTTCTTTCAGCATCGCAGCTTGCAATTCTAACAAAAATGCTGGAGCCAATTCCGATTCTTCTTCAACTTCATCAACCGGAAAAGCAACGGACACCACATCTTCGGTTTCTGGCACCAGCACTACCGGAGCGGGATCTGGTACAGGGACCGGAACCAGCGGCACTGGTGGAAGCGGAACCAACACAGGTGGCTCTACAACCGGAACCGGAACTGAAACAAACGGCACTGGAACTGGAACAAGCGGAACAAGCGGCACCGGAACCGGAAGAAACGGCACTGGCACAAGTGGAACAGGAACCGGAACCGGTACAAGCGGAACAGGAACTGGCACAAGTGGAACCGGTACAGGAACTGGTTCTGGAACAGGCTCTGGGACCGGAAGCCAAAGACCGTAGTAAACATTATTTTTTAAAAGAAAAAGGACTCTGTTTTGAGTCCTTTTTCTTTTGATTATATTTTTTCAACAGGGCAACTTAAGATTAAACCTCCGATAAATGTTGCGGAACAATATTTACCAAAAGTTTTAACTGTTCATCCGGCTGCTGTGTAAGAGAAAAGTATTTATTTGAGCCTGTTTAAAGTTCATCCAATTATTTTCCATGCTTCTTTTACCACCTAAAAATCATTAGATCCTTGTGCTTTTTGTATTGCCATTCTATACAAATACATAATTTACAGGCATAAAAAAAGTAGTATAAATTTTTTTGTGATAGAAATTTACACAACATCCTATGTAAAACTTTTATTATTCCAATATGATTTAACTGCTTTTATATTTAAAACAACCCTTTTTGTAAAAGCTTTAAAAATTCCGCCATCAAATAACAATCTTCTTGACGATGTAAACACACGGGCTTTTGTTGTGTCAACTAATTTTAGCCGTCCTCTTTTTTTCAGGTGCAATGCCATGCGGCCATCTTCTGATTCTTCTACAAAATAGTCGCTTCCGGTAGCATTGTCAAATTTTCTGCTTTTGATCACTTTAAATCCATTCGGATGACGGCCAGCTTCAGTTATAAAACCCATATTAAAACCTAATACATTAATATGTTCCCTGTTTTTTTTTCGTAACCGGATGAGTATCCCTGTAATTAATTCATAAAAAAAAAGGCCAAACCTGTTTTTCCCTTTTGGCGGAATAAACGAATAGCGGCCATAAACACCTGCTATTTCCTTATCCTCTTCCATTGGTTTTATCATTAAATCAATCCAATCGAGCGGATAAAATGTATCACAATCAGCACATAAATGGTATCGTCCCCGCGCCATGTCCAATCCTAACTGTCGTGCAAAAGTAATTCCTTGTGTTGGCTGAAAATAATTGCGTACACTTAATTCTTCCAAAACTTTTTGTGTTCCGTCCGTAGAGTTATTATTGATAACTATAATTTCTACTTTATACTTAGTTTTATTTGCAGCGATAGAAGATATGGCCCGAAAGATATTGTCCTCCTCGTTCCAGGCAGGTATCACTACTGAAATATCAGGGTCATCAGCAGAAAAAACTTTGATGCGATTTTTTAAATTGGAAAGCTCGATATTACTTAAATCGTTAAACTTTTTTTCTTTATACAGATGTGGATCAATCCATTTAGGAAGTTTTAATGCAGGCATTTGTTATTAATTAATAAGAGTATAAAATTTATAAAATGATAGAAAAACATTGCCTGACTAATATCAAATTATAAAACTTAAAGTTGCTTAACTGATGTAATGGTGATTTGGATTATTACGGTTAAAAGCAGCAAGTGGTTGCCAAAGTATTAATTTATTCATATTGCAAACTGTTTCTGCTTTCGAAATAATGTGTTAAATATTCAACAACTCACAATACATTTTTCCGTATAAAAAGTGTTTAAAAAAACTACTTAACTATCGATAGAAGTTATGCTACGCTTCTCAATGCAATCATTGTATTAGCACGTTTTGGTATTGAAAATAATTTATGTCCTTTATAAACAAAATATTACTATCATTCAAAAACATCCATTTTCAATCTTTAGCTGGTAGTATAATATTGGCAATAATGGGTATGTTGACGATGTCGATCATATATAGATGTTTACCTGTAAAAGAAATCGGGGTTTATGTTTTTTTCACAACAATTCTAAATTTATTTATTACCCTTAGGGCAGGATTTTTAACAAATTCATTTATTACATTTTACTCAGGAACAAAAAAAAGCAGGGCAGATGAAGTGGCAGGTTCAGCATGGTGCCTGGCATTTGCAGTTACTTTAGGATTAATTTTGATTGATATTGTTATATATTTCTTTTCAAAGTATATCTCAAACATAGGAATCTTAGTGTTCTTTAAGTATTTTTCGTTTGCTTTTTTAGCTACTCTACCCGTTTTTATGGCAACTCTTATTGTCCAAGCCGAAAAAAGGTTTGATCGTTTGTTATGGCTGCGGTTAATAAACCAGATACTGTTTACCATTAGTGTTTTAGCTATGGCAATACTGGAAAAATTAACAATCAATTCAATTATCCTGATATATATATGTTCTAATCTTACCGCAAGTTTAGTAACTATTGTTCTTGGTTGGACAAAAATTTACACAATTAACCATTCTTCTAAAAAAGTTATTAAAGAAATTTTTCACTTTGGAAAATACAGTATGGGTACAAGTATAAGCGCAAACTTATTTGCTGTTACTGATACATTTTTTATAACCTTTTTTTTAGACCCTGCTGCACTTGCGTTGTATAATGTTGGAGGAAAATTACTTCAAATTGTAGAAGTTCCGCTGTTAAGTATTGTAGCGTCCGGAATGCCCGGTTTATCTGAATATTATAACAATAATCAGATCCGGAAAATGATGTTATTAATGAAGAAAATGGTTGGAATGCTTTCTGTCATATTTTTAACGGTCGCAATCTTCTGTATTATTTTTGCAGAACCGATCATCATGCTGCTTGGCGGATCTAATTACATTCATACAGAAGCCCCAAATTTATTCAGGATATTTATGTGTATGGCTGTTTTATATCCTGCCGACAGATTTTTTGCTTTAACATTAGACGTAATCCATAAACCAAAATTTAATTTCTACAAAATATTAATTATGCTTGCGGCAAACCTTGTTGCAGATTTTATTGGTTTAAAAATATTTAAATCTGTTTATATTGTAGCTTTTGCAAATATATTCCCTATCGGACTTGCAATAATCATTGCTTACATACCATTAAACAAATTCTTTAAATTTAACTATTGGGGTATGTATAAAGTTGGCTGGAAAGAACTTGTTTTACAAATAAAAACCTTTTACAATACTTTATTAAGCAAGAAGCAAATTGTTGCGAATAGCCAATAGTTATTCCCTAAATGTATGAAGGAAAATAATAACATTTCTATTGTTGTGGCCAGTGATAATCATTATGCAATATTAATTGCGGCATTATTAAAGTCGATTGATGTTAACCACAAGACAAGCGAACATATTGATTTCCATATTATTGATGATGGGATAGCTCCTAAATTTAAATCTTTGTTGGAAACAATTGTAGATCCGTTTAGGATCAGTATCAAATGGTTTAAAAGTGATCAAATTATTCCGCCTGATATTATTGTTCCTGTAGATGGTTCTGCGTTTCCGAGAACAGTTTATATGCGCATTTTTTCTCCTTATGTAATAGATCAAAATGCTGATAAACTTATTTACTTGGATGTGGATACAATTGTGCAGCACGATATTTCTGATCTTTGGGATCAGCCATTAGGTGAATATGTACTTGGCGCAATTCAGGATATTGGAAAAACGGTTGATTGTAAATGGGCAGGTATTCCTAATTATAAGGAACTTGGACTTGAACCCAAGACTAAATATTTTAATTCAGGTGTGTTAATGATCAATACTAAAAAATGGCGTGCAGAAGATATTTCTAAACAAGTAATTTCAACACTAATTCAATTTAAAGAACATTTGTCCTTGCCTGATCAATATGGTTTAAATGTAGTGTTGGCTAAAAAATGGTTGGAACTTGATCCTAAATGGAACTGGTATGCAATCAACAAAACTGAAAATCCTTTTTTAATACATTTTTTAAGCATTAAACCAATCTTTAAATCTTATAATTCACAAGAGGTTTATAAAGAAGAGTTTTTTAAATATTTGTCAATGACGCCTTGGAAAAGCTATAAACAAATAAGCGGAAACCAACGTAACATCAAAAAAATAACTAATAAAATTAAAAAGGTTATTTTGAAAACGCAGAATTTATTTAAATAGATTGGTTTTAATCTAACGAAAATAGTTATTCAATTTAAGTTATGAAACTTACTTTGAAATAATTAAAAAATTTGTTATATCTGTTTAATATTATTCCTTAAAAATTACATACTTCTTTTAGGCATATAATTTTTAAGGTATAAAAGAAGTATCAACATATAATAACCAAGTTTAAAAAGTTTTATTTTTATATTATTAAATGTCCAAGTCTAATCATTACTTTCAAAATGTTAGTGTCTTAATCACACATTATAACAGAAGTGCTTCGTTGGAAAGACTGCTTCAAAGTTTAACCAATTGCGGTTGCGATTTTGCAGAAATTGTAGTTTCTGATGATGCCAGTAACGATGTACACCAGGAAACCCTTAAACAAATAACAGACCAATACAAAATTAAATTAATTACAACTCCTAAAAATGGCGGACTTGGTAATAATATCAATAAAGGGCAAGACAGGATAAGTACATCTTATACGCTTTACTTGCAAGAAGACTTTGAAGCAGTGCCGGATTTTGCTGAACATTTAACCGATGCAATTGTAATTATGGAGGAGCGTAAAGATCTTGATGTTGCCCGTTTTTACGCCTATTTTAAGTATCCGTACTTAAAGTTATTGTCTAAGGGTTTTTCAGAGATGTATTTCAATCCCTGGCTAAAAGGATACTGGAAATTTTATGAATACAGCGATCATCCGCATTTGCGCCGAAATACTTTTTTTCAAAAATTTGGCAGGTATGCCGAAGGTTTAAACCCTGAACAAACAGAATATAAGATGATGGTTTCTTTTCTTCAGAACAAAGGAAAAGGTATATTTTATCTTGATTTTAAAAGCTTGTTTGTGCAAAGGAATACAACCGCTGAGCCCAGCACTATGAAAAGAAGTAATTTATTAAGGAGCGAAACTTTAATAATTACAATTGTAAGAAACATCTACCGTCATGTTAAATTTAATTTTGATTACCTGTTTTTAAAAAGTAGATATTAAATATATATAATGCTTCTTTTATGCCTGTAAATTCTGTACTTGTATATTGAACCAATATAAAAAGTACAAGTATTTACTGATTTTTATATGATAAAAGAAGCATCAATTTCAAATGAATTTATTTCGATAAATACAACTTGCTTTTCAATTCCTAAACTGTCCTTTCAACCGTTCCAGCCGGCCAATGATCTCACTGATTTTTTCCTGCTCCGTTTTAATGATCCGTTTTCTTCCGTAAAAGGTCACAAATAATATCCAACCCAAAAATAGGGCATAAGTTGCTGTCTCCAAAAACATAGAAGCAGATTTAAGCACTTCTATCAAAAATAATCCCAAGCCTAAACTCAGCAAAAGGGTGTAAACGTAGTACATTTTGCCGTACATACGCGTGCGGCTGGTTTGGTAAATTTTCAGTTTTTCTAAATAGCTATTTACTTCCGTTGTCGGATCGTGGGAAGCAATTAGCCTGTAATCCCGGTACATTAAAATCGCATAAATTAAAACTGTGCTCATCACAATAAAAATCCCGACATAGGTAAGCCAGGAATTGAACAGGAAAAACAGGAACAGCACAATCGTAAATATAAATGTTGCAGCCATAATCAGGATGCTCCAAAGGAGTTTTCGGTTTAAAGCCAAAGTTCCTTTTTTTACCTGTTTTAATAAAGCATCTGCCGGTATTTGCTCTGCCTGGGGTTGGGTGGTCCACAGCGAGCTTAGTTCTTCAAAGTTTTTCATAATGGTTGTACAGCTCGGTTAGTTTTTGTTTAATGCGATGGATTTTAACCCTTAGGTTTCCTTCGGAGATGCCGGAGATATCGGCAATTTCCGGGTACGGCACTTCGTCCAAAACCATCGTAATCAATATTCTTTCAGACTCTTCCAGCTTGGCAATACATTGGTACAGCAAGTCCACCTCTTCCTTTTTTTCGGATGTTCCTTCTTTTTCGTTCTCTGCAATAAACGGTGTCAGCTCCTCTTTAGCCTGTCTTTTTTCTGATCTCAAATAAGTTAAACAAGTATTTACGGCGATGCGGTAGATCCAGGTAGAAATCATGGCTTGGTTGCGAAACTTGTCTAGGTTTTGCCAAACTTTCAAAAACGTTTCTTGCAACAGGTCATTGGCTGCTGCGCTGTCCGCCGTGTACGAATAACATAAACGGTAAATACGTTTAGAGTTGGCCTCAAAAATTTCCCGGAAAGCACTGTCTTTCGTTTTCAACAGAATAAAAGCTTGTTTATAGTCAGATCAAAGCAACAGGGATTTGTTACAGCAGCAACGATTTCTTTTCCAGCCAATAGATTTCCTCTTCTGCTTCCGTCAGCATCGCCTCATACAAGTTTCCGTAATCGTGCTGCAAATCCTCCTGCAACTTTTGGATAGCCGCTTTTGCTTTTTCGGCATGACGATAAAAAATACTGCGCAGTGGTTTATAGTTGGTATGATAATCTACAAAGTTGATGTAATTGCTGCAAAAATGCAGGAGCAGTTCTGTTTTCACCACTTCCGAACTGGCATAACGGATCTGGTTGTTCATTTGAGTAGCAATTTTACGTAGTGTTTTTACCACCAAATAACTTTTGCCGCTGATTTTACCAAACTGCGCATCCATTTCTTCTTTATATTCCTGCACAAAAGCATCGGGGTCATCAGCTTTAAACAACAAATAAGTCAGCAGTTCTTTGTTTTCTTTTTTGAAACGGGCCAGCCGCAAACAGAGTACACCTACTTCAGCCCCGCTTAAATGCTGCAACTCTTTTTTCAGGTCTGATGTTGGATAAACGAGGCTCATGAAGGCAAATATATTTCAACTGAACCGTAATTTATTGTAGTTTTAGATTTTTAGGATATCGAATGGCAAAAAACAAACTTACTTTATACATCTTTTTAGCGTTGATTTTTGGGATTTTGGCAGGTTATTTTTATAACGTTAAAAGCATCAGTCCTTACAACGATAAAATTTACCGGGCAGAAATGCAGGTCAAATCCATCCAACTGCAAATGCTTGCGGTACAAGATACCAGTTCTGCATCTTACCAAACGCTGAAAACCCAAAAAGTGGCACAAAACAGCATCCGTAAAGAAAACGATACCATCCGCGAAAGCAAACTGGAATATTTTACGCTATTGAGCGATATTTTCCTCCGGCTGATCAAAATGATCGTCGCGCCGCTGGTCTTTACAACGCTGGTGGTTGGCGTGGCAAAGGTGGGCGACATCAAAGCTGTGGGCCGGATCGGCGGCAAAACAATGCTGTGGTTTATTACTGCTACGCTGGTTTCGTTATTTCTGGGAATGGTTTTGGTGAACTTTTTTGAGCCGGGCAAATCCATGCACCTCACTTTGCCGGATGAGCATTTACAATCCGGCATCCAAAAAACTGCTTTATCGCTGAAAGATTTTTTGTCCCACGTTTTCCCTAAAAGCTTTGTGGAAGCCATGGCCAACAATGAGATTTTGCAGATCGTGGTTTTCTCGCTCTTTTTTGGCGTGGCTACGGCAGCTATCGGCGAAAAAGGGGCGATCATGATCAAAGCGATGGATGCGATTGCGCATATTATCCTCAAAATAGCTTCCTATGTGATGCTGGTGGCACCGCTGGCCGTGTTTGGTGCCATGACGGCGATTGTGGCCAAGCAAGGTTTGAGTGTATTGGCCACCTATGCTGTTTTTATCAGTGAATTTTATTTTGGCCTGATCGTTTTATGGCTGGTGCTTGTGCTGGCCGGATTTACAGTATTAAAGAAACGCGTTTTTACGTTGGTGAATTATTTAAAAGATGCCATGCTGATCGCTTTCAGCACTTCCACCAGCGAAGCCGCATATCCGCGCACGCTGATTGAGCTGGAACGTTTTGGCTGCAAAGACAAGATTGTGAGTTTCGTGTTGCCTTTGGGTTATTCTTTCAACTTGGACGGCTCAATGATGTACATGACGTTTGCATCACTTTTTCTGGCGCAATCTTATAACATCCATTTATCTTTTCAACAACAATTGTCCATGCTTTTGGTGCTGATGCTGACGAGCAAAGGTGTGGCCGGCGTTCCGCGAGCATCATTGGTAGTGATCGCCGGAACGATAGCGGGTTTCAACATTCCGGAAGCTGGTTTGGCTTTGCTGATCGGTATTGATCCGTTGCTGGACATGGGCCGCTCGGCAACCAATGTTTTGGGCAATGCGATGGCAACGGCAGTAGTGAGTAAATGGGAGGGAGAGCTGGAAGGATAAGGATTTTTAGGTGATAAAAGAAGTATCAATTTACAGCATCGATCCATTTCCTTTTACAATAAAAATTTATACCGATAAAAACAGCATCGCCCCAAATCAACATTTTGGATACTGGTTTTTTAAAACGAATTTTGAACCTTGAAATTAAAAAAAATATACTTCAACAATGTCCGATCGCTCCAAAAAAATATTTCTGGGTTTAAGTATCATTGTTCCGTTTATGCTGTATTGCGTTTACTATTATGGCATGATGATTGGCAATGCGCCGTTTAAATTTTCTGAATTTGAATCGCTTGATTTTAAATACGGTGAAGGAAATAATCTCAACAACATTTACAATTCTAAAACCGGCAGGTATCAATATGTTAACAAGCACGATTCTATAGTGTTAAAAACAGTACGTTTAAATCAGGACGACCTGCTTTACCTGCACCGCAAAGCTGCCGAGCTGGGTTTATGGAATTTTCCGAAAGAGATCACCAATGAAACGCCAAACCCTGCTGCCAAAAACTCTTTGCACTATTATATTGCCTTTCATTATCAGCGTAAAAGCAAAGCAGTTTTGATAGATGAAGCTTATGACGGCGACCCGCGTTTAAGGGATGCCGCCATGCAATTGGCAAAGCAAATAGAACAGCGGCTGGCAGATGCAGAAGACCGTTCAAAATAGATTGTAAATACTGTTTTTATTACCCGAAAAAGATGCTATATTTGCGCCTCATTTAAAAATATTATTTAACAATGTACGCAATAGTAAGTATAGCCGGACAGCAATTTAAAGTTGCCAAAGACCAGAAGCTTTTTGTGCACCGTTTGCAAGGAGAAGAAGGCGCTAGTATTGAATTTGACCAGGTATTGTTGGCAGAAAATGAAGGTAATTTTTCTATCGGAAGTGGTTTGGAAAATGCACGTGTTTCTGCTAAAATCGTGTCTCATTTAAAAGGTGATAAAGTAATCGTTTTCAAAAAGAAACGCCGTAAAGGTTACAAAAAGAAAAACGGCCACCGTCAGCAATTCACCAAGATCGAGATCACCGGAATCACTTTATAATTGATTTTTAAATTCAGGACTGGTTTCCAGTTCATCAAAAATTAAAACAAAATGGCACACAAAAAAGGCGCGGGCAGTTCCAGAAACGGCCGCGAATCGCATAGCAAACGTTTAGGTATTAAAATATTTGGCGGTCAGCCGGCAATTGCCGGTAACATCATTGTTCGTCAGCGTGGTACGCCGCATAACCCGGATACAAATGTAGGTATAGGCAGAGATCATACTTTATTTGCACTGGTTGATGGTTATGTCATGTTCAGAAAGAAAGCTGATAACCGTTCTTACGTTTCTGTTATTCCTTTTGAAACTGCTGATGTTGCTGAAGAAACTGTACCGGAACCAATTGCATTAAATGAAACGGTAGATGTTCACCCAACAGTGGTAACACCAGAAGGAAATTTGGTTGACGAAGCCATTGCTGCTACAGAAACTGAAGGTGAAGGAGAAGCTGTCTCAGCATAACTTTTTCTTAACAAATTTGAAAAGCTCAAACTTAAGAAATTAAGTTTGAGCTTTTTTGGTTTTATTAGATTCAAATACGGAATACTACATATATGGATATGGCAATGCGTAATGATGATTTGGCAAATCAGTATTTTATAAAATACTCATCTCTGGATTATCTAAAAGAGAAGCTTAAAGAGTTGAAAAATTTAGACTTTTCTAAGTCAACAGCAGAACAAATTTCAACAACATTTTCTTCTTATATAGAAGTAATTCCTTCACTATTTGGAAATTATTCTACTGAAAAATTTAATAATTTCAGTTTTTATCGAGTTAGGCTTAATGTTAAAGAAAACGAGGATTTACAATTATTACGAACTTTCTCATATCCATTACCTCAATTCTGCACAGAAAATGGTAGAGCTAATCTTAAAAACAAAAGTGTTTTTTATTCTACAAACTGTGCATTAACGGCAATAATGGAAAGTAAACCCAAAGTTGGCGATATTGGTTATTTAAGTGTATGGGAAGGCTGTACAACAAGAGTAATGAAAGCAGTCATTTTACTTCCTGAGGACTTGAAGAGGGAAAATATATGGAGTGCGACGGCAAATGATATTTATACTCTTACTAAAAAAAACTCTAATGAAAAGACTCAAGAAATTTTAAAATTTATTTCACAACTTTTTTTATATGAAGAATCTCCATATTGTCTTACTTCATTTATTTCGAATGAATTAATGTATGGTGAGAATTGGAATGATTTTGTTGTGTATCCAAGTTTTGTAAATGATGGCTTTAGTTGTAATCTTGCAATTCACCCTAATGTTGTAGACAACTTTTTAAGATTTAAAAAAGTAATAAGATTTAAGGTTCTAAAAATTAGTAATGGAGAGTTTTCAGTATCAACGGGAAGAGTAGGAGAAATTTCAAATACTAATATTAATTGGAGATCAGGAACTAAAGAAGAGCGAGATTTTTCTCTTTTCCCTCTTGCAAAAATATAATTACTTTAATAAAGTCAAACTAAAATTATTACTCCTAGTCTAATTGGTAGTTCGTTCTACAATAAATGTTTTCTCTAATTTTCCCGCACCAGCAACATATCTGCAAACTTAAACAAAGCGTTTTTTCGCAGTTCATCCAAGGGTTTTTTACTGCTGATACTTCTTTTATCACATAAAAATTGGTACAGTGCAACCAGTGCTCTTACTAATTCTTTCTTCTAAAAATATTATATTTAGACAATGAAAACATTGACATTAAACATAACTAATTCTTTAGACCTTAACGGCCATAATTTACAAATTAGATAACAATATGGAAAAACGCATCATCAACATTGATCCAGAAATTTTAGGAGGAACACCGGTTTTTTTTGGAACCCGTGTTCCAATTAAAAATCTTTTTGATTACTTGGAAACAGGAGAATCTATTGATTATTTTCTCGAAGACTTCGAAGGTGTGCAGCGGGAACAAGTAATAAAAGTTCTTGAAATGTCGCATAAACTTATCGAAACATCTTCAAGTATTTTTGTATGAGAATTTTTGCTTGATGAATGTGTTACTAAACATTTAAAGCCTTATTTAAATGAGTACGAGGTTTTTACTGTTAGAGAAATGCAATGGAGCGGCATCAAAAACGGTAAGCTAATGAGTTTCTGTGTTGAATATAGCTTTGATATTTTGCTAACTATTGATAAAAATCTGCAATATCAGCAGAATTTGGAAAAGTATCCAGTAACAATAGTAGTTTTAAATACTTTCACAAGTAAGGCAGAAGAATTGATAACATTTTTACCTTCTTTTCGTGCACAGGTCGCAAGTTTTCAAAAGCACAAAGCATATCTTATAAACAGATGAAAATCTCTAATTCTCTCTCACCAGCAACATATCCGCAAACTCAAACAATTGCGATTTTTGTATCTCATCCAGCGGCAAATCTTTTAAACTCTGCATTGCCCGTTGCGCATACCAATTCATTTCCTGTTCGGCTTTTTCCCGGATTTCCAATTGGTCGTACAAGTTTCTTATGGCCGATACTTTTTTTACCGCATCAAAATTGGTATGGTGCAGCCAATAATTCAGTTCCTGTAATTGTGCTGCATCGGCAGTTTCCAATGCTTTGATTAATAAATAAGTTTTTTTATTGGAGATAATATCGCCGCCAACCTGTTTTCCAAATTTTTCGGGATCGCCGTAAACATCCAGAATGTCATCCTGTAATTGGAAAGCAATGCCAAGGTCTTCCCCAAAAGCATAAATTAAATTGGCATCTTGTTGGTTTGCACCGGCAATTAGAGCACCAATCTTCAAAGCCCCACCTAAAACAACTGCCGTTTTCAGTCGGATCATATTGATATAAGCATTAATTTGCACATCAGTTTGTTGCTCAAAGTTCATATCAATTTGCTGGCCTTCGCAAACGGCAATTGCAGTATCATTAAATATTTCAAGCACCGGCCGCAATACTTTTTCGTTCACTTGCATCATCAACTTGTAGCCTTCCACCAACATCGCATCACCTGAAAGAATGCCTACGCTCGAATTCCACTTTTCATGAACCGTTGTTTTTCCTCTGCGAAGCGGCGCATTGTCCATAATATCGTCGTGCATCAACGTAAAATTGTGGAACACTTCAATGGCAATGGCCGGATTGATGGCTTGGTAAATGTCTCCGCCAAAAGCATCGCAGCCCATTAAAAGCAGGGCAGGGCGAAGGCGTTTCCCGCCCAGGTTCATCATGTACTGCATCGGCTCGTAAAGTTCTGATGGCTCTTTAGGATACCTTCTGCCGTCTATAGCTTCAATAATTATTTTTTGCAGTTGCTGGATAGAATACATAAAATTTTAATAGGAAGTTATTGCTGCACCAATGAAAAATCTATCTGTTTTTTGGTCAGGTCCACGCTTTTTACTTCGATCTGTACTTCATCGCCCAACTGGTAAATTTTCTTTTTACGCTGCCCGATGATAGCGTAATTCTTTTCGTCCAACGTGTAAAAATCGTCGGAAATATCGCGCAACCGGATCATGCCTTCACATTTGTTTTCTTCAATTTCCACGTACATGCCCCATTCGGTAACACCGGAAATTATGCCGGTAAAAACAGTGCCAATCTGGTTTTGCAGGTACTCGGCTTGTTTGTATTTGACAGAAGCACGCTCGGCATCAGCAGCTTTTTTCTCCATTTGAGAAGAATGTACGCTCATTTTCTCATACGTTTCTACATCAACGGATTTGCCTCCGCCTAAATAATGCTCTAATAAACGATGAACCATCACATCCGGATAACGGCGGATGGGCGAAGTAAAATGTGTATAAAAATCAAAAGCCAAGCCATAATGGCTTGTTTTTTTGGTGGTGTAAACCGCTTTGGCCATTGAGCGGATCGCCAATTGCGTCAACACATTCTGCTCTTTTTTCCCTTCCACATCAGCCATTAAGTGGTTGAGCGATTTTGCAGTTTCTTTGTCAGAATTAATGTTGATTTTATAACCAAAGCGCAAAGCAAACTGTGCAAAAGAAGCTAAGCTATCTTCCTTTGGCGAATCATGCGAACGGTAAACAAAAGTGAGTTTACTTTTTCCTTTGCCTTTTTTACCGATAAATTCTGCTACGCGGCGGTTGGCCAGCAGCATAAAATCTTCAATTAGTTTGTGCGCATCCTTGCGTTCTTTCACATAAACGCCCAATGGTTTGCCTTGCTCGTCCAGCTTAAATTTTACTTCTGTGGTTTCAAAGCTGATGGCACCATTTTTAAATTTCCGGTCGCGCAGTTTGTACGCCAATTCATTCAGCAAAGTAATTTCTTTTATAAAATCGCCTTCTTTGTTTTCGATAATTTCCTGCACATCTTCGTAAGCAAAACGTTTGTCAGAATGAATGATTGTTTTGCCAAACCATTCCGTCACGATCTGAGCATCTGCGTCCATTTCAAACACGGCAGAAAAGCACAGTTTATCTTCATTCGGGCGGAGGGAACACAAGCCGTTAGACAATCTTTCGGGCAGCATCGGGATTACGCGGTCAACTAAATAAACAGAGGTCCCGCGTTCAAAAGCTTCGCGGTCCAAAGGCGTATTGGGCACAACGTAATGCGAAACATCCGCAATGTGCACACCAATTTCGTAATTTCCATTCTCTAAAAAACGAAAGGAAATAGCATCGTCAAAATCTTTTGCATCAACCGGATCAATCGTAAAAGTAGTAGTCTTCCGGAAATCGCGTCGTTTCTGGATTTCTTCTTCCGAAATCTGGTCGCTTATTTCTTCGGCTTCATGTTCTACTTCCGCAGGAAACGACAACGGGAAACCATATTCCGCCAAAATAGCGTTCATTTCCGTATTGTTCTCGCCTTGTTTTCCCAGGATTTGCTTGATGCGTCCGATTGGGTTTTTAGCTTCCGGCGGCCAGTCGATAATTTCTGCAATAGCTTTGATGCCGTTTTTGGCACCGTTTAATTCGGAGATCGGGATGAAAATATCACGCAGCATTTTACGGTCGTCTGGGATGAAAAAAGCAAATCGTTCAGAAAGCTTTACAATTCCACTAAACTCCATTTTGGCCCGCTTGACAATCTCAATGACTTCGCCTTCTTTGCGTTTTCCTTTAGATTTTCCGTAAACATAAATCTTTACGCGGTCGCCGTGCAAAGCGTTCCGCAATTTCCGCGGAGCCACAAAAATGTCGGTTTCCGCTTCCTCGTCTGTAACGATAAAAGCCGAACCGTCCGCCGTTAAATCCACGCGGCCCTCTACAAAAGTCTTCAATTCTACCAACTGGAAGTTGCCGCGCGATACTTCTTTTAGCACCTGTTTTTTTGCTTCTTCCTGTAAAATTTCTAAAATGGTCTCTTTTGATTCCGGGTCTGGAATATTCAGTCTGGCTGAAACTTGTTTATAGTTATAAGATTGATTTCCATCTTCTTCAAAAACCTGCAATACCAATTGTGTAAGTACCTGTTTTACCGAATGGCTGGTTGTGTTTTTTGATGCCATAAATTGATGTAAAGATACGAGGATTTAGCTCGATAAGCTGCTGTTGCAACACCAATTAAAGCACAAGGTTTGCACCAGGGATGGCTGCGATCAGTTTTTTGGTGTAGGCTTCTTTTGGATGATGATAAATTTGCTCTGGACCGCCCATCTCTATAATTTCGCCTTTGTTCATCACCATCATGCGGTCTGCTATGTGTTTGACAACCGAAAGATCATGTGAAATAAAAATATAAGTCAGGTTAAATTCCCGCTGCAGTTCCTTCAGCAAATTTAAAACCTGCGCCTGCACAGAAACATCCAAAGCAGAAACCGATTCATCGCAGATTAAAAACTCCGGCTGTAAAGCCAAAGCCCGCGCAATTACAATCCGTTGCCGCTGTCCGCCGGAAAACTCATGCGGATAACGGTTAAAATGTTCCGGCAGCAAGTTTACGCGGTCTAACAATTCAAGCACTTTCTTTTTTCGCTGCTGCGGGTTTCCGTACAACTGATGTACTTCCATCGGCTCCAAAATTGCATTTCCAACCGTCAGTTTTGGGTTGAGGGAAGAGTAAGGATCTTGAAAAATCAATTGCATTTTTTTGCGTGCCTGTCGCATTTCATTTGTAGGAAGCGATAAAATATCCTGATTTTTAAAAATAATTTTACCTGAAACCGGCTCGATCAGCCGGATAATACTTCTGCCGAGTGTTGTTTTTCCGCAGCCCGATTCGCCTGCCAAACCCAATGTTTCTCCCGGGAAAACCTCAAAACTAATATTGTTTACCGCTTTTACCACTTCTGTTGATCGTTGCAGAAATCCTTTTTTTATTGGGAACCAAGTGTTCAGGTTCTTGATTTTCAGCAAAGGTTCCTGGTCGTAAAGCTTCTTTTGCCGGTCTTTTTTTTCGTCATCACTTAAAGCATAACGTTCCCGGATTTCGCCAATTGTTAAACCCGAAGGTTGGATTTCGCCTTGCCCGTCAACCTTCAAAAAATCACTAGTTACGGGTAGTTTTTTGAGTTGGAATTGCGGTGAAGGGCGGCAAGCCAGCAAACCTTGTGTATAAGGATGTTGCGGTGAATTGAAGATGGTTTCTGTAGCAGCGTGTTCCACAATTTTACCTTTGTACATCACCATTACTTCGTCGGCAATTTCCCTGATCACGCCCAAGTCATGCGAAATAAAAATCAGGCTGCTGTTGCGCTCATTTTTGATACGTAAAAGAAGCTCCAGGATTGATTTTTGCACAGTCATGTCCAGCGCAGTTGTGGGTTCATCCGCAATTAAGATTTCCGGGTTGCAGCTTAAAGCCATCGCAATCATCACCCGCTGTTTTTGTCCGCCCGAAATCTGGTGCGGATAACCATCAAAAACAGCTTCCGGCCGCGGCAATTGCACTTCTTTAAAAAGCGCAATCGTTCTCGTTTTGGCTTCCTTCCGGCCAACTTTTAAGTGCAGTTGTATCGCTTCTGCAACCTGATAACCACAAGTTAAAACCGGGTTTAAGGAAGTCATTGGTTCCTGAAAGATCATCCCGATGCGGTTGCCGCGAAATGAACGCATTTCTGCTTCGGTAAGTTTCAATAATTCTTTATCATTCAATAAGATACTGCCTTTGATGATCGTATTATTTTCATCCAGCAAACGCATTAATGCAAGCGAAGTAACCGATTTTCCGGAGCCGGATTCACCTACAATCCCGATTACTTTTCCTGGTTCCAGTTCAAACGATACTTCTTTTACCGCATTAAAATTGGTGTCACCGGTTTTGAAACTTACTTGTAAGCGGTCAACTTTCAAGCTCATCAGTTAGTCAATATAAGTAATGTTTTCTTCCGGGATCATTTCTTCACCACGAAATTTTCTGATCAGTTGCGCTGTGGTAATCACATCTTTCTGGCAATAAGTTTTAATCCGTTCAGGATCATTTTCTTCCCAATAAACGTGGCCGACCTGGCTTCCGTCTATGTCGTCTTTTGGCGTAGGAATATTGAAAATTGCAGCCAGCAAACTCAAAGAAGTATAGTTTTTGTGATCGCCGAACTTCCATAGTTCCATTGTGTCCAAGTGGTTTACTTCCCAAGGTTTTTTGCCGAAACTTTGTAGTTGCGGCGGAATGGCAATGCTATTGATCAGCATCCTTCGGCATAAATAAGGAAAATCAAACTCTTTGCCATTGTGCGCACACAAAATTTTGTTGGTTGGTTGTCGGCTAAGCATTGAAGCAAAACCTTCCAGCAATTCTGTTTCTTCCCCGCAGCAATAGGATTTGATCCGAAGCGAAGTTGCATCTCCCGAAGTAAAAACACCGGCAGAAATGCATACAATTTTTCCGAATTCTGCCCAAATCCCGGCCCGTTCATAAAAATCTTTTGCTGAAACTTCTTTTCGCTGGTAAACGGTTTTTTGTTCCCATAAATCCTGCAAATACTCCGGCACTTCCTCAAACTTTCGGTATTGCGGCACCGTTTCAATATCAATCACCAAAAGGTTTTGTAAATCCAGCTGTTCCAGCATGTGCTTCTTTTATGATACTTTTTTCTGGTTGAAAAAAGCTTAGCGCAAACTACTACTTTTGGCGGTATTTATCGGATAATATCCAACCAATTCTTCATACCGGCTGCCAGTCCGCTTGTAATAAACCAATAGCTGATAATCATTTTCCGTTTCGAAATGGCTGCCATCGATAATAGTCTGGTCCGTTTCGCTATTGTTTTTCAACACATAATGATAATCATAAACGCCTTGCTTCAAATATAAATCCGTGTAAAAATTGCCTCTTCCTGCATCGTAAGTCATCTTGCTGTGTTCATCCAAATGGTAATCATTAAATTTTCCGGTGATAAAAACAGCATCGTTTGCGTTTGGCGGACTGTAATTCAGGTTGAAGTAAACATGTGCATAATCCGCATCCGTCCTTGGATCGCGGCCATCCGAATTTAGGATAAAAAATTTGCCGTTGTTGTCATATTGAAACGTATAATTTGGTTGGTCTAAAGCACGGTCTGTCATTAGCATCACGGTATTGGCCGTATCGCGATAAATTTTGTCAATATGCTCTGCACCAGATAATAATGTCCGTAAATCAAACCTTCGGAACTCGTTTCCTCCGGGAAAATCATTGGTTTGAAAATCGTTAAATTGTAGGAGATTACCTTGGACAAATTGTGGCCGTGTGTTCATCTGGCTAACATCTGTCCGGCCATTTTGCAAAATTAAAGCGCGGATTTCTGCATAAGGATTTGTTACAGACAACGCAGAAACATCAACGTTAAAATTGATTTTCTGGTTGCTGGCCCGGTTTACCACATTATTTGAAGAAGCGATGCCCGCGGCCAAACCTGCTTTTTGATCAACCACATAAAACTGCCGGGTCAAAATTGGTTCGGCAGGGTTTCCTTCGGGATAAACTTTCAACAAATAATTGCCGGAGAGCTTTGGGATGATGTTATAATTGGGCAGCGTCAACTCGTAATGCGTGTATTTTTGTTTAGTGTTGAAGGAATAGCGATAATCCATAATCCGGTCTTCCGTAAAACTTTGCAGGTATTCGGAAGGCGAGAGGTTAGAAGTTTTCCAATCGGCATCGCAATGTATTATCGTGTAATTGTACGTTTTTGAGCCGCCGTTCAGATCATCAAAACTAAAAAGCAAAACATCGTTTGTGCGTAAACCAATGATTGGAAAAGAACTTTCCTGCTGACTGTTATAGCATTCTACCGTTTTGATATTGGGCTGATAAATGGCATTTTGATATGGGATTTGTGCCTGAAGGATTTTGTGTGCTAAAAGAAGTATCAGTAAGAATTTAAGTTTCATTTGCTTCTTTCGTGTTGGAATTTCCTATTAAATGCTGTAATAGGAAATATGAAGATTGATAATCTCACTGGCAAAAATTACAAAAAAATCTCCGGGCAGCTCGTAATATCTTTCATCAATTTCCTGCTTATTGTCATTTTTAAGATAACGCCTGCGTGTATCGCTTAAATAAAGGCGGTCTATACCAGTGGAACTTGATAATACATAAGATGAAAGAATGCCGCTATAAATCACACTGCCCTCAGATGTACTTACCAATGCGTCTATAAACGTGAGTTCTGCAATGCGGGCACTTCCTTGAATGTCAGGAAAATCAAGAATTTCTCCGCTGAAGAGATAGTGCCACTCGTTTTGAAAACGGAAAAGTTTGTATTTACGATCTAATTTATAGGTCCTGACCAAATACTTTGCAAAAAAACCGGCGAAAGTACCGGTGAGACCCGTGAAAAGAAAATAAGATAATCCCGGATAAAAGTTTAGAAATAAAGTGTCAATAGCTTTTGAAATGCGTGGACTATCTGTTGTTCCGCTTAATAATGTGGATATGGCCGGAACAGCATCAGAGCGGTAACCTAAAACATAAATGATACTGTAACAGAAGGTATTGATGATACCACTGATGATGAGCGACGGCAGAATAAGATCGCTAAAGTTTTGTTTAAAATATTCCCTGGAAAATTCCCCTGAAAAATAAAATCTTCTGAACAGAAATCCTGGTATCAGTAAAATTAGTAAAACCAGGGTTGGCAGGGCAATGTTCATTCATTATTTACCCGGGAAAAAGCCCCTAAACGTGTAACTGTTATTTTACCATTCTTAGATGTTCCTGTGCCAGACTTATTATGGCGTTCATCATAAATTGCTTCCATTATTTCAGGAAGATGACCTTCTTTGGCAAGTTTCATAAACTTATCGCTTAGTATCTTGGGTGCTGTGTTAAAAAATGAAAAAGCCATAATTTAAATTCTTGTTTAAAATTAATAAACAATCCTGAAATAAAAAATATTGCAAAATTGTTTTTCGCTGATTTTATGCCGGTAAAAACAGTATCGCTACTTTTCTTCCATTTCTAAAATCTGGCTGGCCAACGCTTCCCAGTTATCTTGCTGTAGTTTCAGTTCCTGCTGTTTTTGTTTCAGGTTTTTGTTTACTTCCTGCAAACGGTTTTGCTGTTTGTAGATTTTTTCATCCGTCAGTTCCGCTGCCAGTTGTTTGACCGATTTTTCCAGTTCGGCAATTTTTTGTTCCATATCGGCCAAATCCTGGTTTAGCTTTCTCAAAGTTTTTGGCTTTTCATCAACAGGTTGTTTCGCTGCAACCGGTTCTTTTTTTTCTTCTTTTTTAGGCTGAGGAATAACAGGTGCTGATTTGGCTTCTAACTTTCTTTTCGCCTGCCAAACTTCATACTCGGCATAAGTTCCAGGATAAACCTTGATCTGCTGATCTTCAATAAACCAAATTTTATTAGCTACGTTGTCCAGAAAATACCGGTCGTGCGACACGGCAATCAGCGTACCTTCATATTGCTGCAAAGCTTGGATCAGAATATTTACCGAAGCGATATCCAAGTGGTTAGTGGGTTCATCCAGGATCAAAAAGTTGGCATCCGCCGTTAATGCTTTGGCCAATGCCACTCGCGATTTTTCCCCTCCGGAAAGCACCTTGATCTTTTTGAAAACATCATCACCGGTAAACAAAAACGAACCCAGAATAGAGCGCAGTTCTGTTTCATTATGTTTTGGGGCGAAGGATTGCAGTTCTTGTAAAATCTCGCTTTCCAGGTGCAAAGCTTCCAATTGATGCTGCGCAAAAAAAGTTTGAGTAACGTTGTAACCAGGTTCAAACTTACCTTCAAACTCTGGATCGGCACCGGCAATAATTCGCAATACAGTCGATTTTCCTTTTCCATTGGCACCGATCAAAGCAATTTTATCACCTTTTTCGATCAGCGCATGTGCATTTTCTACAATATTGATAGCAGGATATTTTTTGGTGAGGTGGTCCAAAGTAATCACATGGCGGCCGGATTGCTTGGAGAACCGGAAACTGAAATTTACAGACGGATTATCATCATCCACATCGTCCACGCGCTCCAGTTTATCCAAAGCTTTGATACGTGATTGGGCCATTTTTGCTTTGGAAGCTTTGGCACGAAAACGCTCGATCAAACGTTCTTCCTGTTTGATTTTTTGCTGCTGGTTTTTAAATTCATTGCGTTGGATTTCGCCACGCATCTCTTTTTCTGCTACATAAAAAGAGTAGTTGCCAGAATAAACGTTGAGCTTTCCTTTGCGGGATTCCACAGTTTTATTGATCACTTTATCCAGGAACCACCTGTCGTGCGAAACAATAACGACCGCGCCTTCAAATGCTTTCAAATAATCTTCCAGCCATTGAATAGAAGGTAAATCCAGGTGATTGGTTGGCTCATCCAGCAGTAAAATGTCGGGTGCCTGCAAAAGGATCTTGGCCAGCATCACGCGCATACGCCATCCACCAGAAAAGGTGCTGAGTTTGCGTTCGGTATCAGCTTCGCCAAAACCTAAACCTGCTAAGATTTCGTGTGCCTTGTATTCAATATTATAGCCGTCCAAAGCTTCAAATTCGCTTTGCTTATCGCTTAATTTATGTAAAACATCTTCCGAATAATCCGTTTCCAATTTTTTCAGCAAAGCTTCAATTTCGTCATGCAATTGGTTCTGGCGTTCAAAAGCTTCCATCGCCACATGCAAAATGCTTTTATCGGAAGCGTAAGAAAGCAAATCCTGGTTCAGATAGCCGATCGTTAGTTCTTTGGATTTGGAAATGGTACCGGAAGTAGCTTTTATGTCGCCTACGATCAGCTTCAGCAAGGTAGTTTTTCCGGTTCCGTTGGCACCGATCAAACCAATTTTTTCGCCTGGTTTAATGTGCCAGTTGGCTTCGTCATACAACGCCCTGGAACCTATTTCGTAAGTTAAATCATTAATTGCAATCATTGCCGCAAAGGTACGTTTTGTCAGCCATTATTTACGTTTTTTATAGCGGATAGGTACAGGAATATTACCGAAAGTAAACAGTTTTGCTGCTGTTGCCAATGCTTCTTTTACCCTATAAAAATTTGGGTTTATAAATTTGTGCTAAACTAAGCTGCAACATTAGTTGTTCAGCTTAAAAACCAGTTGAGCAATCTGCATGGAACAAAAACAAATTGATTTTTTACTCTACGTTTTAAAATGTCTGATTGGTGCAGCAATTGGGTTTTTTATCTATCGGGCGTTTCCCGAAGGTGGTGCCTGGAGCATGGTTTCCATTCTTTTAGTGCTTTCTCCCGAAGGAAAAGACGCCATTAACCTGGCCGAAGTGCGGATCAAAGCTAATTTGGTAGGCGCGGGAACTGGCTTGGTGTTGTTTTTTCTGCATCCGCCGGCTTTTTTCATGATTTGTCTGGGGATTATTATTGTAGTGATTGTTTGCGAATTGCTGAAATTGCAAGTTGCCACGCGTTCTGCACTGGCTTCCGTGGTAATTATTTGCATCCATGAAACTGGGAAATATTTTTATCAGGTAGCTATAGAAAGGGCGGCAGGCGTTATCGGTGGTTGTTTAATTGCGCTGCTGATTACTTATTTGGTTCATTATAAAACCTTGATCAGCAATGTACGCGAAAGAAAGGCCAGGATTTCCTGGCGACGTAACCAATTTAAAAAACCAGCAGAAACAGAAATTAAATAAATGCTTCTTTTACGGGGTATAATCTACCGGCAACAGTTCGGCCAGCTTATCATTTGCCCAATCGCCTTCATACAGCGTACTTTGCGGAGAAACGACCACGCCATTTAAATCAAATAAAGCATAACTGGTATATAAAGTGATGATACTGGTGGCGTTACTTTCCAAATCAAGCGGACGATAAACGTTATCCAGATTGTTCGGGTCGCTTTTTTTAGTATAAACCACGTACAAAAAATCAGGAAAAGTAAGTGCAAACAAACCTGGTTCATCGGTGCGCCGTAATACATCTTCCACGCGCAAAGGTTCTTTGATCAGGTTTTCGATGTACCGTGGTTCCTGTGTTTTTTCGTTCCAGTAATTTACCGAATCCCGGTTGTTGCTTTTATTAAATTGAAGATATTTTTTCTGCAAGGTTTCCTCAGGTAAACGTTTCGGGTTTGGCCTGCGCTGCAATTGGCGTATCACAAAACCTTCCTGCTGTAAATGTTGCTGATATAGAGCACGGAAAAAGTGCATGCTCGAACCAAAATAAGCTTCCCGCCGTTTTTCCTGCCATTTTTTTTGCTGAGCTGCGCTTCCTTTCAGTTCTTCAAACAAAACCTGTCCCTGATAACTGATGATGCTGGTAAGCGAGCTGCTTTCAAATTCCTTTATCAAAAATCGTACTTTATAACCTAAAGCCCGGTTTTCCACCACCAAAAACTCATCCGTTGAAGCTTCCAGTGTTTGTGTTTTTTTAGAGTCAGGTGAATTTTCTGGGGACTTGTTATCAAGCAAACAATTTTTGTAATCTAAACAGGAAGAATGCAACATCGGTAACACCCCTTAAATTGGCTCTGAAGTTTTTAATTTTGGAGTTAAAGGAT